>Ga0187827_10006915_pt1 | contig 12781 bp, 12 predicted proteins | sample ETNtaG_39_FD_167969 | JGI IMG/M metagenome (GOLD analysis project Ga0187827, IMG submission 167969) | Marine microbial and viral communities from oxygen minimum zone, Eastern Pacific Ocean - ETNP2014_SV_150_PacBio MetaG (Illumina Assembly) | ecosystem: Environmental > Aquatic > Marine > Hypoxic... | reverse complement strand
ACCACCTGCTTGCACAGAGAAATCAAATGCATTAAAGAAAAGAGAATTGGGGTAATCACGAAGCACATGTAGACGTTCCATCGTAATATTCATTCGCTCACCAAGCATTGACTCACCGAGGACAACGTGTACATCATCAAATGAAAGAAGGGCGTCCAATACCCAACGTATCTCTGATTCAATGTCATTAATCTGCCCGGCCCCTAATTGAACATATACAACTCGTGAATCTAATGGCAAATTTAACCTACCTCTAGAATCATCTCTAGACAATATTTCCAGATATTGTAATAATGTAATTGGGGGGATTATCAACGTTTTTACATCATATTCAACTTCGGATTTTTCAATGGGATAGGCATCATCTGGATGTATGATAAGATCAAAGTGCTCTATACTATCAATCGGGATGCTTGAGCCTTTACGAAACATTCCTCTTCTCATCCATATTCTGTTGATTTCATCCCGGCCATAGATCGCATTCAGCATTCCTCGATAAGGAAAGGCGCCGTCATACATGAACCATTTTGGATTGTGAATTTCGAGTACTAAAGTCAGCATTTCTTCAACAATCATATTCCAAGTGGATGATGACATGTCTTTGTACTTATGACGGCCAGCTAAATGGTAAGTCGCAAAATTTTCAGCATAGGGAATATGTAATGTGGGCATTGTAGTAAAAAAGATGATTTCTATTTCTGGATCTTTCTTGATTAATTCTCGAGCAATTGCATACATCCTAGTAAAATGACCGAATCCAACACCATTCGTTGGGAATAATACAATTGAGTTTTTTCTTGGTTCTATATCTCTTTCATCATGATGCCCTGATTTAGGAGACGCCTTGCGGCCGAGTCTTTCTAATCCTAGTTGTAAACACAAAATAGGAAAGCTAAGTGGGAGGATTAGTAATTTCCAAGGCTTTCGCACTGCATTTGTCAAGTGGAGACCCAAGCGAAACGACACTGAGTTTCTTAGTCTGCGAGTTTCTCTTTTCATCATGGCAATCTGACGTATACGCCGAACTTCATCAAGTTCATCGCCGTCATCTGATTCGTCCATAAGCACCCCTAAGAACATTAGTTATTGACAGTTATTACATAATAAGTATCAATATTGAAAATACAACGTATTACAAATATCCCATGTTCGAATTCTTATTTTGTAATCATTCAGAAAAATGATTTATACTTTCAACCTCATACGGTTCATCCATTAACTCAAGATATTGACATATCTTCATCCATGTTTCTTCCCGCCATAATTCAGGTAATATTTCCTTAGAGTGAGGGTATACTTTTGTCCACCACGAATAATCACGATCTAGTAAATGATCCAAGTCAGGTACTTTATGTCCATAGTTCATAGTTTGTAATGCCCATAATGCATGCGTAGTAGTTGGCATGGGTCGACGCTGAAGAAAAGTGCTAATTTCATGGGAATCAATATCAAATGGCCTGCCTAAAGGTCCGTTTTTATGGAAACATTTCCAACATCTACCACATCCCTCTAGTCCGTCACCGCGCATACAGGAATTAAGAAATGGGGTGACTCCATATTTCTCACAAATTATCATTGCTCCTGCCTCTGAAACTCCAGCTATAGGAAGATAAAGTTCAAGACCTGCATCTAAAAAACGGTTCTTCCAATATTGAAAGAATTCTGACTTCTGAAAATGGCGGAATTTTCTGCCTTTCCATAACCATGTATTATCAATTGGCATTCCAAAAGCAATTCCTGCTAAATCAAGATAATCTGCTAGAAGAATTAAATGACTGCCTGATGCGAAATCAGAAGAGAATCCCATTTGTTTGTTGTGGAAGGTTCTAATTAATTCATGATTAGAATCAATTAATACTACCTCCTTACCCCTATCTTGTTTCATGTGTTTAATCATCCGTTCAGCGTTTCTATGATCTAGTAATGATGTATAACTACGACGGTGATAAGCGAGTATTGTATTTTCTGGCATTACAATTGCTGCTGCTGTAGAGTCTGTGCCCGCAGAATATGAAAGGCCTACGTTGTTGCCAGTAGAACGAGTTCCTTCGAATGGTTTCTGAGTAGATTTTTCCCAAGGATATAGTAAAGTCTCTGCTGTTAAACGTAATAAATCTGGGTGAGTTTTGTTTAATGAAAACCCGACTGGCATATCCCAAAATACATACCCATCCGGGTGACGAAACCAAACTCTTTCCCCTACCTGTATGAAATTATCAGCCATAGCCGAAGCATTCCAATCAACTTCTATAGGTGGTCGAGGTTGTTTGGTTTGTAACTGTTTAATTCGAGGGGGTGGCTCAAAATTAACGGCATTATTTTGATTGTTATTGTGCCACAAATAGTCTCTTGCCCTCTCCTCGTAAGTAACAAGTGTTTTGTCTTTCCAATCAGTAACATATTTAATCACATCTTCATACCTTCTTTGATTAAAAAATGAACGTACAATTATGCTTCTTGCAAGTTGCTGTTCTTTTGGAATATTGATTAATTTAAACGCATGGCTTCTTGCTTTTTCCCAGTGCTGTGAATTGTAAGCGCGGCGCATTAACAAACGTCGTAACATAACAACACCTTGGTAGTTAATTCAATAATCTATTAACCATCTATTTTAGTCATTATGATAACCAATGAGTATTTCCCCCAACTAATGAAGGTTGGAATAATTGGCGCTGGCATCGTTGGCGGCGCTATCGAGCATTGGTTTACTGACGCCCATGAATTGTTTATTCACGATCCTGTCAGGGGCACCACCTTATCTGATGTCACTGATAATGTAGACATGGCATATATTGCCGTACCAACACCAATGAGTGATGTTGACGGTTCTTGTGATACTAGCATCGTTGAAGCAACTCTTGATGCACTTCCTGAAGGATTTACAGTAGTGATAAAGAGCACTGTTGTACCAGGCACTACTCAACGCTATCATGAAGAATATCCGCACCTAAAAATTGCATATTCACCAGAATTCCTTGTTGAACGTAGGCACCTAGAAGATTTTGGAAATCAAGATATCCTTGTATGTGGTACATACCATACTGATGTCGCAGAAAGAGTATTCCAACAACACAGAGAAGCCGGGGTACTAAAGAGAGACAAAACTTTCCAAGTTACACCTACTCAAGCAGAATTAGTGAAGTATACTAAGAATACATTCTACGCCATCAAAGTTATTTTTGCAAATCAAATGTACGACATCTGTGAGGGATTAGGTGAAGATTGGAGCAAAGTTTGTGAAATAATTACTGCAGAGCAAGCTCAACCAATCGGGCCAAGTCACCTAGATCCTATCTTTGGACTTAATCGTGGATTTGGTGGGAAATGTTTGCCAAAAGATTCCAATGCATTGCGTGTTCTTTCTGAAGAATTAGGGTGCAAATATGACTTGTTTGATGCCATACAATCTGATAATAATAAGCTACGAGGAGTGTTGACTGGCAAGCCATCTGATGTTGAAACTCAAGATGATTAAGAATCGCAGGGTTGTTATCCCTGTGCTGACTCGCGGAGCCATGCTTCCGGATACTCTGCATGAGTTGCCCCGCGACGAACGCTTTGCTTATGCCAAATTATTGGCCTATATGATCAACATCGATGACGAAGTGACAATTGATGAAATGACCGTCTTTGAACAGCGACTTGGTACCGCTCTTCTCTCCCCCGCACAGAGAAAAATGATTCGCACTTACCTCAAGGAACCACCCACACTTGAAGAATGTCTAGAGGGATTAGGTGACGTTTCTGGTAGACTCGCATTGCGAGATGCTGCTTTGATGACTGCTGCAGATGGAACTGTGGACGAAGATGAACAACTTGCCCTTGAAAAAATTGCGCGGCATCTCAAGATAGATGCTAAAATAGTGGATCGATTACTTGACTGGGTGTCAGCTGGTTTTGACTGGATGCAAGACGGTCTAGATTTGTTAAATGTTGAGTGAGTAAGTGAGCATATGAGTGGCATGCTGCCTGATGCTGTCGATATACTTTCACCCTCTGAAAAAGAAGTCTATATTGAACTATTAGCGCTACTAGCAAATTCAGATGGAGCGTTGGTGCGTGAAGAGATGGCGGCACTTGAGGCCTTTATGGGAAGAGTGCTACTAAAACCAGAGGTGAGAGAAGAGACTAGGAAACAATTGCGTAGTACTAGGGACTTAGGAGAACTATTAGAAAAAGCAACTCCTAATACACTAAAAGTAGCTCTTAGGGATTGTGTTTTGTTAGCTGCTTCAGATGGCGAATATCATCCTGCAGAAATTGTTGTATTGGAGCGAATTGCTGATGCTGCAGGAGTTGGAATCGATGTCTTGGACCAATTGTACGATTGGGTCACTGAAGGGTGGCACTGGTTAGCAAAAGGACGTAACATAGTGGTGATGAGTATTGCTGGTGATAAACTTCTTTTTGATGAGGAGAATATTCCCCTACATGTTCGGGGCGATATTACTGAATAAGAGATAAAAACGGGGTATTAACAGATTTGAAATTAATGGTGCCAATCTGAGTAATTAGGTGATTAAATCATGAGATCTGGTAATGTTAGTGGTTGGTACGCTCGCCTCGATAGAGAATGTTCTTCAAGAGAAGAACAGATCCATACTTGGCTATCTTGTTGGGAGATGGCACTTAGTAAACACCAGCCAATTGCAGCTGTTCTCCCACAGAATTGGCCTACGCTTCCAGCAAGTTTGCTAACTGACCCCGGCCATGTTTTAGACCAACTGCTCTGCCGCTTTGATGCTGAGAATGACGGAAGGAGCCCCAGGGGGGCACACCCTACACCTGTTGCACTAGCCGATGCCATTATCACTGATGAATTGAGAATAGATGTGACTCCTATATCAACTAAAAACACACAACCAAAAATTAGCCTTGATGCGCTCCCACCCGGATTTCGCCTTCATCTTAATGAATTAAATCTTGATGCTATTGAAGACGAGGAAATTGAAGAAAAAGACGAGGAAACTCTTAAGGAAATTAAGGACAAAATTAGAACTCGTAGCGGTATACCTCTTCCATTTGCTGACCCTGCCCTGGGGGGGGGATTATTCCCTGCGCGTCTTATTCGTTGGCACTCTGAAGCCATTGCTAAATTTAGTAATGAAGAAAAACTAGAGGATACGAAAACCTTGCTCTCTAAATTTCAACTTGTCGATATATGCGATACTGCTCGTATTGCGAGCCTACGCCGCCTTTATCTTGAATTAGTGCGTTATGAACTAGCATCACTTGACGACCTGCCTAAAGCGGGAATGCTTACCCGGACTGAAGCGGAGCAACTTTTGGGCTCTGCAATAATAATCAGTGATACATTACGAGGTGAATGGCCTTGGACAGAGCAACCGCGTTTGCTCTTGACAAACCCCCCATGGTTACGAATTAAAGATCGGTTCCGCGGTCATGAGAATGGAAGTGCGCTAAGAAAAGAACTGGGCCACGAACTGCGTAACTTGAAAGGAAAAGATGGAACACTACGATTTTCCACACTGCGCGGCAATGTTAACTTATATCGTCTATTTATTGAGAGAAGTTTGCAGATTGTAAAACCCGGAGGTAGAATTCGATTAATTGTGCCTGATAGTTTACTTAGAGAACAGAGTAGTGCGCCACTACGTTCCCTACTCGTGAGTCAACATGAATGGACCACCATCTGGACTTTCCCTGAATCTGCTCGATTATTTGCGGGCGTTACTCAAGGTATTCTTATTCTTGGTTTGACTGTCGGTGGAGAAACTGATGGGTTACTATCATTTGGACCTGCAGAAAAGGGTGACATCTGTTCTCGAAATGGCCTTGAAGCAACTGTTCCTTGCATCTCTTTAGATAAAGAACGATGGGAAAGATGGAGTCAAGGTGATTGGTCAGTTCCAAGACTTCCAAAAAATAGGGATGAGAGGGAAGAGTTATTGTCCATAATAGATGGACTTGCGGATGCGCCTAGACTTTCTGATCCAAACCATTGGTTATCAGGAAAAGATGAGTGCGTAAGAGTGAGAGTTGGGGAAGTAGATCAAACAAGTTGGTCGGAGGACATCTACCCTTGGAAGAAAGGAAGTAGGGGCGTGCCATTCGTTCGGGGAATTCATTTTCGTAGTAATAATGAAGATGTTTGGATTCATCACCCCGCGTTCAATTCACAAATTAACAGCATTGCGCCGGAAAGAAAGCAAGCACTGTGGCGAGGTAGCATAGAAGCGCCCAAATTACCACGTCTTGCGTGTCAAGCAATTGTCAACGCCCAACAAACACGTCGGCTACGTTGGATTGTTCTCCCTGCTGGATCTGTTCTTGGTAATTCTGTAAACCACTTACAACTTCCAAAAGATGTCATGGAGATGTTATCTGATATTCATAATGGATATGAAGATGCTTTGCAGTGGCTATGTGATTTACTAAATTCAGAAAAACTCGATGCGTGGGCTCGTGCTTGGGCTGCAAATAACAATGTGAACAATTACGAATTAGAGTTACTACCTCTACTTTCAGGGAATTACGAAATCGGGTCGCGGCTTGCTTGAAAGCAATTAACGCTCCCTAATCCGGAACATAACTACTAGAATAGGTATTTATGATGTCACCGCCCTCGTAGTAGTCAGTAGAGGCTAATAATCTCAGCAACGCACAATTAAATGAGGAGTTTCTATGGGCATTCATCCAAAAATAGGCGTTACTGGTTTGCCGCGTTCAGGAAAAAATGCAGTAATGAAGAAAGTTGTTGAGATGTTAGAAAATGAACGGGGTCAAGAACTTAGAGGGCGAGGTGAAGGCCCGAGTTCATTCCAGATTATTGGAGGTATGAAAACAATCCCAATCTTGGAAGGAACTACTAGGGTTGGTTATTCGTGTCAAAATATTCAATCAGGCGAAACTGGTACTTTTGCCCATAAAGAGATTGATTCTCGACATCGGATTCTTGGATTGGGCATTGACCCCGATGTTATTACCGAGGTTGCAGTTCCTGCAATTCAAGATGCAATGGATAATTACGAAGTTATTGTTATTGATGAAATTGGAAAATTTTCTGTTGAATCTGAAGAATTTGTTGCTATTGTTCGTGAAGTAATTGATATTGATAAACCAACAATAATGACTCTTCACAAGAAAAGTCGGCATCCACTATTACAAGACATTAGACGGAGAGATGATTCAAGAATTCTTGAAGTTACTCCAGTTAATAGGGCCCTGCTTCCTTATAAAATACACAAAATTATTCGAGAAACTTTCTGATGTGATTACAATGGATTTCAGCCGAGAACGGCAAAAAACCGCTTCTATAATTCACACACGCTGTTTAGAGATGCTTCACGAAGATTTGGAGTGGTCTCTAACTAATTGGCCTCTACCCCCTCCACCATTATTAGACCAAGAATTACCCCTAATCAGTCCTCACTCCGCTTCTCAAGTCCTAGAACAAGCTGAAGGCCTATTCACCATTGACAAAGCTCGATTCAACAACTTGTTGGGTAATTGTAGAGAAGGGATGATACCCCATCGCCTCAGCCTCACCGCTGATCCCCAAAGAGAAGGGGAGAAATGGTTATTGAAAAGAATAGATGATGTTGCTAGAAATATCATGTTTGGAATATGTGAAGGTTGGTTAGCACTGGCTTTAGATAGAGATGCTCCAGATACAACTCGTTGGTACATTGGAATTGCACTGTTGAACGGCATCTGTCGAAAAATTGATGGCCTATCTGAAAATCAAGGATATCATATTCTTGAGAGTATCGCCTTATCTAATCCACCGGGACATTGGCCTACACGGCCTGAACCTGGACCTCAACAAGTTGATTGGAGTCAAGAAAAATATCCAACTAATCTTGAATTGAATGAGGGCTCGGGAGGAATTGATGCTGCGCATTGGTTACTTGATGTAATGGAAGAGGGTGGTGAGGAAAGACGGATTATTCTAGTAAAATGGATGAGAATAATGTTGGAAAGGCCTGTGCTAATAGAGCGAATGGCGTTGGCAAAACGGTTTGAACAAATAGTACGTTCGCAACCAGAGGTTGTTGCTGCTGAATTAGTTACTTGTGTTCCAAGATTATTAGAGGTATCACGGCATTCGGGATTATTGGTCCTGACTGCACTTCAAACTAGACAAGAACCATGTGTAAAAATGGCGGTTTCGGACATTCTTCCTTCATTATTACGCGTATCACCTGAAGAGGGGATTTCCTTGGTTGATTTCCTCGCTAAATCAGATGATATTGGAGCGAGATCTGCATCAGTAAGTGCTTTGAAAGAACTAGCAAATATCAATTCTGATGCTTTTCTTCAAAGAATAAAAAAACCAGCACAAGATTCTGAGAAAACGGTAAAACGATTATTTGTTCAAACTTGTCTTAGAGATTATCTTGAATTAGACCCCTCGGATTCCCAAAAAATATTTGTCCCATTATGGATTGAAAATGATGAGGTTGCCGGAATCAGAATGAGGGAATTACTTCTAAGAATGCAAGATGTAAATACGCAATCATTCACTATCATCGCTAATAAAATTACATCAGAAGCACCAGATTCACTAAAAAAATTCTGGGATGTATTAGCAATTAGAAATGAAGAGAGAGCAAAAGCTTGGAAACATTACCTATCTGGAAATGGAACTATCCCCGAGCCTCTCCTTTGAAGCGGATGATGGATGTGGGTAAAACATGGGGGAGAAACCTGAGTGGCGATGGCAACTCGGACTTGGCTTGATTTTAGTACTCCAATCGTTCATTGAATGGGGGGCCCCTGTAGGTCCTTGGCAAGAAGAATCATTTACACGGGGCGTCATAGCACTAATTGGATTAGGTTTCATTTATGTTGCCAAATACCGCTGGCAATTTGAAACAACAGGAGTAATTCCATATTTACGATTATATCGTTGTGAACCAGAAAAAATAGTGGAGTATGCTGGTTTTGAGGCTATTTTATCACTATGTTTTGTGTTTTTACTAAGATACTTGGAAAACGCAGAAATTTCTGTTCCTGCTCCTGCACCGTTGCTTGTCTTATTATATTCCTCGCTAATTTTCCTACACGCAATTTACGCGTGGTTGGTGATTATTGGGCCACTGAAAAATGAAGATGAGGAGGAATAAAGTGGTTATCGCTGTCCTGGCTTCCAAAAATCTAGTGGCAAAGGTTGTTCCCCTTGCATAGCACGATATGCTAGATGATCTGCTCTCTCATTCCACTTGTGTCCACGATGTGCCCGCACCCAAGTACCTGTAAGTTGGCATTGTGATGACACTTCTTCCCACAATGCCTGAACGATTTTGACTAAAGGAATGTTTGCTTTTGCTTTCCAATTTTGCTGGGCAATCTGTAAAGCGTATTGTGAATCTGCTCTAATTATTGCCTGGACAACCCCCCCATCCACTAATATCCATCTAAGGGCGTGAGCAATACCACTGAGTTCAGCAGTATTGTTGGAACCTACTTCAGCTCCAAGAAAAAGTTCCATTGTAGAATCAGTAATTACTAAGCCACTCAATTCTGTAATTACTTCACCTGAACTACTGCCTCTTTGATTATCTCCTACAACAACTACAACACCCCAACCAGCAGGGGTCTCTGCTGTTACATTTCGATTATCTTGACAAGAACCATCCACATAAATGGTATACTCTGCCGCATTAGATGCGGCAGATTTCATTCAAGCATCACTCTCCAATAACTTCGCGATACGCCGCTGCATTGAGAAGCCCATTCACCGCATCAATATCTCTTGGAACTATGCGAACAATCCAGCCTGCACCGTATGGGTCTTGATTGATTAATTCTGGGGTATCATCAAGTTCTTCATTGACTTCAGTAATATTGCCAGCAAGTGGAGCGAAAATACTTGAAACACTCTTCACCGATTCAATGCTGGAGAATTCATCCTGTTCTTCAATAATCGTCCCAACATCTGGAAGTTCGACATACACTATCTCTGTCAATGCATCTTGGGCGTGAGCAGTAATACCTACTACCAAATCATCTCCTTCAACCCTAATCCACTCGTGTTCTGCCGTGTAATACAGGTTTTCTGGTATGTCACTCATCTTCCCACCTAACTCCGCGGACAACATGTAGGGGGTCAATGTTTTCTATGAGTTTTATTCTTCTTCTTTCTCTTTAGAAGATAACAAACCCTGCTCCAAGTCTGCCCAAGCATCAGAAAGATCTCCCTCATCTTGTGAATCTGAAACATCCATAGTAAGAGCCTCTCGTTGAGATGATGAGTCTACGGCAGGGAACAACTTCAATAATGGAGAATTCACTCCTTTTTCTATACCAAGATGAAGGATATAACCAATTAGTAAAGTAAATATTGTGACGGCAGGTAATAACCAACCCATGTCGTTACTTGCTGTACAGTTGTACATATCTTCAGGACAGTCGGAAGGTGGTAAACGACCGTCTATCAAAGCGAATGCTGTTGCTAGTAATAGAGCGATTCCTAGGCCAAAAAAGAGGCGGCGAGCTACGCGGGCTGGCGCTTCCATAATTACAACGAAAGGGGCTTGACCCATCAAATCGACGGAGGGGGTACATCAAATTTGTATATTGTAAATTCCCTTTCATCATACAAATTGATGGTGGATTGAACTTCAAATGTCAAGTTCAATATTGAGATTTTGGATCAATTCCTTGTATCTATTACGGATTGTCACCTCAGTTACACCAGCAACTTCTGCGACCTCTCGTTGGGTCCTACGCTTGCCACAAAGAACACTTGCGATGTAAATAATTGAAGCAGCGATTCCGGTGGGGCCACGCCCACTGGTCAATTCTTTTTCTTGAGCGGCTTTGATGAGTTCGTACGCTTTGGCTTCTACTTCTGCATCTAATCCCAATCCCGAACAAAATCGTGAGATATAATCCTCTGGACCTGTTGGCATAATTCGCATCTTTAGTTCACGGACCATGAATCGATATGTGCGCCCTATTTCTTTGCGTCCAGTTCTGCTGGCTTGACCAATTTCATCAAGTGTTCTTGGAACACCACATTGTCGACATGCTGCGTAAAGACTCGCTGCTGCAACTCCTTCGATAGAACGGCCGCGAATCAAACGCTTTTCGACCGCTTTCTTGTAATTCACTGCTGCTGCTTCACGAACTGATTTTGGTAGTTCAAGGCGGCTAGCCATTCGATCTAATTCAGCAAGAGCCATTGCAAGGTTTCTCTCAGTTGCATTAGAAACTCTACTTCGCTTCTGCCATTTTCTCATTCGGTAGAATTGAGATCGGAATCGACTATTGATTGTTTTACCAGAATAATCTTTGTTTTGCCAATCAATATCAGTAGAAAGTCCTTTGTCGTGTAGCATCACAGTCATTGGGGCGCCTGTTCGAGCCCTTTGATCGCCTTGTTCTGGGCTAAAGACACGCCATTCTGCCCCTTGATCGATCACATTATCTTCAATAACAAGCCCACAACCTAGACAAACGGTTTCGCCTCTTGTTTGATCTTGTTCTAAATTTCTACTATTACATTCTGGGCACTTTACAATATCTTCTATTTGAGTTGGTGGTTTCGCCATTTTAATCCATTCCATCCACGTCCTCAATGATATAAATTGAGGGAAAGTTATAAGTGGCGTCCGACCGGGGTTATTTAAAGTTTAGCGGTTAATTATCAAGCATTAATCAATCGTTGCTTGAGAGTGAAATATTCATTTGAAAATTGTGATAAAGAATCACTACTTCGTTAGTTCTGCCCAAAGGGCAGGGAATGACATATGGGAAAAAAATGGCCGCCAATGCAGGTTTCCTTAACTCCTGAAAAACGGGTACTATTTCTGACAAAAAATCTCGATCTTATTCGGAAACAACTCTACGAAGGCCTTAATCTTCGGATGGATGACCTTCAAATTGGTGATCTCCTAGATGATATCAACACCGATGCCATGACTCCTGCTTGGGTCTGTTTGGACTCAAACCCAGCAGATATTGCAAAAAACGCCTATGCCGGATTAATCCATGATGAACAACGTCTGTTTGAACGAAATGCACTTATCGATGGGGGATTTGAAGTCATTGTTTCGGGGCATCGAAAAGGAACTGGAAGCAGTAGAGAAACTGCGGCTCAAGCAGAAAAGTGGTCGGGGATTAGAATTGTTATTGCTGCATCATTTGCTCCAATACATGAAAGAAACAATATCAATCTTGGACAATTGATGGGGGACCATCAAATGCTTTCACGATTGCAAAACGGGGAATCGATTGACCTTTCAGAATTTACAGATAAATACGACCCAATCACAAGAATGATAATTGAAAATGGGGGGATTTTCTCCTTTGCAAAAGAACTAAAATCAGGAAATATTGAGTTGCCAATACTTGACAACAAAGAAAAATCTATGACTATGTGTGAGAAAATTATAGCCAACAAATTACTCACAACCAATGGAAAAACGGCATATGTCACGTCGGGTGATGCTGTGCTAGCTGAAGTAAATGGAGGATACTCCCATGAATTTACTACCGCACAGGTTCATGAATTTCTGAAACATGAATATGGGCTCGACTATGTACTACCAGATCCAACCAAATTTGCTGTATTTGAAGATCATCTGCTCTACGCTACTGGAATTCCTAGGTTTAAACCATTTACAGAAAAAATTGAACGCTTAAGAGAAATACAAAATATTTTCCAACAACATACTGGAGTAAGAGATTACAGCGCAGTAGATGGTGTAAGCCCGGGAATCTGCCACCAAGTGGCGCGAGAAGAATTCATTGATGTTGGAGATTTCATACAAGCAACTGACAGCCATACCTGCATGGGCGGTGCAGCAAATGC
>Ga0187827_10006914_pt1 | contig 12782 bp, 12 predicted proteins | sample ETNtaG_39_FD_167969 | JGI IMG/M metagenome (GOLD analysis project Ga0187827, IMG submission 167969) | Marine microbial and viral communities from oxygen minimum zone, Eastern Pacific Ocean - ETNP2014_SV_150_PacBio MetaG (Illumina Assembly) | ecosystem: Environmental > Aquatic > Marine > Hypoxic... | reverse complement strand
CTGAACCCATTGGTCCAATAAGAAAAATATTATTATTTTTATTATTTACGGCCATTCTGTGTGCTTATTCAAGATAAACACATACTATCTTAAGTTATTTAACATTGATTTGTCTCAGCACTAAACTTTTCAGACTAGCGTTTTTCGATAGGGATATAATCTCTTTCAGTGGGTCCAGTATAGAGTTGCCTTGGTCTTCCGATTTTTGTCTTTGGGCTCGACATCATTTCACACCAATGAGTTGCCCACCCTACAGTTCTCGACAAAGCAAACATAACGGTAAACATTTCTAGTGGAATACCTATGGCCTTGTAAATGATTCCAGAGTAGAAATCAACATTAGGATAAAGGTTGTGCTCAATAAAATACTCGTCATTTAACGCAATTTCCTCGAGCGACAAAGCTAGTTCAAATATTGGATTCCCAACCTGGTCAATTTCCTTTAAAACTGTGTGGCATGTCTCTTTAATGATGGCAGCCCTAGGATCATAGTTTTTGTAAACCCGGTGACCAAAACCCATCAACCGGAAGGGGTCATCGTGATCTTTGGCTTTATCCATAAAGTGGCCAATTCTATCTATTGTTTTGATTTCATCAAACATTCTGACAACAGCTTCATTAGCTCCACCATGCAACGGTCCCCAAAGAGCCGAGACTCCTGAAGACATAGCAGCATAAGGATTGGTTCCAGAACTACCCGATAGCCGAACAGAAGACGTGCTGCAGTTTTGTTCATGGTCAGCGTGTAAAATAAGCAACACATCCAAAGCTTTAGAGAACACGGGATTAACTGCATAATCACCAGCTCCACCAAAGAACAAATTTAAAACATTGCCTGAATAATTGAGAGCTTCTTTATACGTACCAATTGTGCTGCCTTGAATTGTATTCAAGATTACTGCCGCCAACATTGGTGTTTTGCCCAGCACATTAAAGAAAAAATCATCCCGGCACTTGGGCTCCCTTATGTTGACGTTTGGGTGATATATGGATAGTGCAGCCATTGAGGTAGCCATCATACTCATTGGGTGTGCCGTTTTTGGGAAGGTTTTAAAAAGCTGATGAATACCCTCATCCAAATTCATGTTTTGTTTTACCTTGAGTCGAAACTCATCCAAGGCTTCTGATCTTGGTAACTCGCCATGATAGAGCAAATATGCAACTTCCAGATATGTGCTATTTTCAGCCAGTTGTTCAATGGGATAACCCCGATAGGCAAGAATACCTAGAGAGCCATCAATGTATGTTATTTGACTCTCGCAGCTGGCCGTGGATCCATAAGAGGGATCGTATGTAAAAAGACCTGTATTTCTATTCAAACGCTTTAAGTCAATTACATCGGGTCCTCGCGTTGATTGTTTAATATTCAACTCTGATTGGTTTTCGGCATAGTTGAGGTTAATTGTTTTGTCGTCTTTACTCATGTATGGAATAACTGGAAAAATAAAAAAGAACAAGCATTGTTTCTTTATTTTTTTCCGTATCGTTGCCTAAATTTATCAACTCTGCCGGCCGTATCAACAATTTTTTGTTGTCCTGTATAAAAAGGGTGGCATGCAGAACAAACCTCTATGCTGAAATCAGCACTTAAGGTTGAGTTAATTTGAAATGAATTGCCACAAGAACAGGTCACGTTAATTTCATGGTATTGTGGGTGTATGTCTTTTTTCATCTTGTGTATTGTTGAGTTATATTCTATTTATTAATAACAATTTAAAGGTTCTCTTTATCGGGACGGTAGCATAACGACTTGCTTGTTAGTTTTCAAGAAAATCTACCTTGGGTGTTGTTGTAATCCATAATATTTTTATCCACAAAAACTGTGGATATCTTTGTGGATATGTTCTTGCTAAGAGTGAAAAAGTTCGTTTTTACAGCCCAAATGCATATTGTACAAAAAATCACCAAAAAATGCTTAAATTGATATATTTCAATAAGTTATAGTGTAACATTATTGTAATATATGAAAAATTGGCCCAATCATTGAATCTAATTAATTCATTGTTTTACCCTGTGGGTAATTGCGCTGAGTCGTCACAAGTCTTGGATGATTATTTTATATAAACTTCAAGAGCTTACCTTGGTTCAAGCGTTGACTTATCAGGTGCAGTGGCAGTAAAAAGCAACAGGAGGTCGTTTAAAAACTGATGCCCTTTACTCGTGCTGCTCCATTGGTTATGTTGCTTTTTCAAAAAGCCTTGAGACTTTGCTTGTGCAAATAAATCGCTCACTGTATTAAATTGTATTCCTGTTTTATGAAACAGCTCCTGTTCTGTAAAACCACTTTTTGTCCGTAGGTAGTTCATTAGAAAATCTAGTATTAAAGTTCTTTTATTGACTTTCTCTATGGAGAAAAAATGATCCTCTGTGTTCATAACCGAGTCCATATATCTTTTAGGGCTTGCTTTTTTCTCGTACCTGAAGATTTCCCCTGTTGGTCTTGTATATTTCCCGTGAGCGCCTGCGCCAATAGCGACAAAATCACCATACAACCAATAATTGAGATTGTGCACACACTGAAAGCCTGGTTTAGAAAATGCTGAAATCTCGTATTGTTGATAGCCGGTTTGTTCAAATACATTTTTTCCCTTGTCATGCATCCTCCATGCTGTTTCATGATCTGGGAGATCGGGTTTTTTAAGGTAATAATAGGTCCCCGCCTCTATGGTTAACTCATAAAAAGAAATATGCTCTGGGCTTAAGTCAATCAATTGCCTGAGATCATGATCAAACTGACTGCTGGTTTGCCCTGGTAAACCAAACATTAGATCTAAATTAATATTTTTAAACCCTGTTTTTCTAGCATGATTATACAATTGGATCGTTTGGCTCTCGTTATGAAGTCTACCAATATTATTGAGTATTTTTTTTGAAAACGTCTGCGCGCCAATAGACAAGCGATTAATACCCAAGGCTAAATATCTTTCCAAGCTATCTTGTTGATCAATACCAGGGTTCATCTCCAAAGTAATTTCAATACTATCAGTAAAATCACATTCTCCGTGGATACTATCTAGCAAGGTTTTAAAAGCATCAGGCGGAAATAAATTGGGAGTGCCACCACCAAAATATATAGATTTAAGCTCAGGGGAGCTATTAGAAACTGCGAGTGTTTTTTTCAAATCAACAATCAACGCTGACACATATTCACTAGCAGGCAACCTGTTGTTTAGTTTGTATGAATTAAAATCACAATAGGGGCATTTGGATTCGCACCAGGGAAAGTGGACATACAATGAGGTGGGATTTATAGCCGCGTTCTTCAACTAAATGCTCAAATAAATCTTTAAGGCTTCCATTGCTTGCCCTCTGTGGCTTAATTTATTTTTTAAACCCTGGTCAAGTTGAGCGGCTGTTAGTTGGGTGCCTTGCCCAACAAACACAGGGTCATAACCAAAGCCATTATGTCCCGTTATCTCCTCAGCAATAAAGCCATTCCACTCGCCATGAAAAAAATTTACTTCGCTTGACTCTTCCATGCCAACCAAAGCAATAACGCATTTAAACCTTGCGGTTCTTTTTTCAATCGGAACACCTGTCATCTGACTTAATAATTTAATGATGTTGTCTTTGTCTGAAGCACCTTCTCCAGCAAACCGAGCAGAATGAATTCCGGGTTGGCTGTTTAGGCAATCAACCTCTAAGCCAGAATCATCTCCGATGACGGGTAGTTTGGCTTTTTTGTATACTGTTGTTGCTTTTAAAGATGCATTTTCTTGAAAGGTTTTACCTGTTTCAGGTGTGGGCTTTATGTTCAAATCTTGTTGCGTAATAATTTCAACCTGGTCACCCAGTAACATTTGTATTTCTTCGGCTTTATTGGCATTGTTTGATGCCAACACTATTGTTTTAATACGCACAAGATTAAGATTAATAAAATTAGGTTTGTTACAGTTAGTGATTATATATTTTTAACAGGTAGTTTTGGCAAACAATAACGTAAATCTGGTGGTTGTCTCTGCTCCTTCTGGAACAGGCAAAACAACCATTGTGAAAAAACTTGTTTCTCAGCGCGGCAATTTTGTGGCCTCCACTTCTTATACAACCAGAGCAAAAAGAGCTAACGAAACGGCCGGTGTTGACTATATTTTTATAGACCAACAACTCTTTACAGAAATGATCGACAAGAACATGTTTATTGAGCATGCAAAAGTCTTCGATCATTATTATGGCACCCCAAAAAAAGAAATTTTACAGGCACAAAAAAAAGACCAAACAATTTTCCTTGAAATTGATTGGCAGGGCGCGGAATCAATTCGTAAAACAAACCTAGACTTGTTATCTATTTTTATCATTCCACCTTCCAAACAAGAATTAAAAAAAAGGCTGACCAAAAGGGCCACCGACTCAGCAGATCAAATTGCACATCGCTATAAGCTAGCTGTTAAGGATATAGAGCAATATATTCATTTTGATTGTGTCATTATCAATAAAGACATTGACTCAACCTGCCGAGAGATTATGGGTTTACTTGACTCTTCTCAAAATATAAAACACAACATCAGCGATGAGGCTCTGGCTATCATTAAAAGCTTTATCGGACCACAAATAGAAAATAATTGACATATTCGAGGATCTAAGTAGTCTTGTCTCCCGTATTAATTTTTCTTAACTATTATGGCAAGAGTTACAGTAGAAGATTGTCTTGAACACGTGGATAGTGTTTTTGATTTGGTTAAAATTGCTTCCAAAAGAGCAAGAAGAATAGCCAATGGTGTTGATACATTGCTTGAGGATGATGAAAACGACAAGCCTGTTGTTTTAGCATTGAGAGAAATTGCAGAAGGCTTAATGGACAACACTGAATTCCATACCTCTGAGAACGCATTAGAAAAAGAAATTGCTGAAGAGTTAGCGAAATCACTGAACGAAGAATAGTTTCCTTTTCGTTCTAATTAAAAAAATTAAACAAATACAGTCGGTCTGATGTTTTCATCGGCTGGTGCTCCCATTTTATAGACCCATACCTTTCGCCCCTATCATTGCGTAGAATAGGCAATTTATAAATAATCTTAGTGTGTTATGGAACAGCTTTCAGACAAAGCAAAAACAATGATGGGTAAAAAACCGCCTAAGTTAGTGAGGGCGCTCCTAGATAATTTAAATTACCTGGGAAAGAATGATCAGGAATTTGTAAAAAAAGCTTATGTGTTTGCAAGCATTGCCCACGAAGAGCAGCTGAGAAGATCTGGCGAACCCTATATCAACCATCCTATTGCAGTAGCAAAAACATTGGCAGATCTTCACTTGGATAAAGAATCCATTGCCGCTGGCTTACTGCATGATGTCCTAGAAGACAGTCCGATCAACCCAGACCTCATTGCTGAGGAGTTTGGGCAAAATGTACTAAATTTGGTCGATGGTGTGAGTAAGCTAGAACGAATAGAATACTCAGAGAGTGAAAACACACAAGCAGCAAGCTTTAGAAAAATGATGCTTGCGATGGTTGAGGACATACGCGTCATTTTAATTAAACTCTCCGACAGACTGCATAATATTCAAACCCTTGGTGCGCTGGATAAACAAAAGCAGAAAAAAATTGCTAGGGAAACGCTGGATATTTATGCCCCGATCGCAAACCGTTTAGGTATTTATCATATGAAAAGAGCGCTGGAAAGAGATGCTTTCCAGTATGCCTATCCGTTTAGGCAAAAAATTCTCAGCAATGCATTAAAACGCAGAACCAGTCACCAGAAAAAAATACTACGAACTATCACTTCAAGGCTTCGAAAGAACCTAGAACAGGCTCATATTAATGCTGAAATTCAAAGCAGAAAAAAAGATCTTTATAGCATTTATAAAAAAATGAAGCATAAAAAGATCCCCTTTGTTCAAATTATTGATGTGTATGGAATCAGAATTATTGTAGAGCAGGTAGAGGAGTGTTATCAGGTGCTGGGATTGGTTCATCAAATATACAAACCGATTATGGATAAGTTTAATGACTATATCGCCATACCAAGGATCAATGGATACCAGTCACTACACACCAGCTTACTGGGGCCTGGTGGTACGCCAATTGAGGTTCAAATCAGAACAAAGGCAATGAACAGGGTTGCGGAAAGCGGTATTGCAGCACACTGGAAATATAAGACAGAAAATGAGGATGCTGTTCCTCCACAGATCAAAGCAAGGGAGTGGCTTGCAACAATTCAAGAGATTCAAGGAGCAACCCATCCTGAAGAGTTTTTGGAAAGCATCAAGGTTGATCTTTACCCAGATAAGGTTTATGTCTTCACACCTAAGGGAAAAATTCTAAGACTCCCGGTGAATTCCACTTGTGTTGATTTTGCATATGCTGTTCACACTGACGTTGGCAACAGCTGCATTGGTGCAAAAATTGATCGCCAGCAAGCGCCTCTTAGAACTGTTATTGAAAGCGGTCAGACCGTTGAAATTATAACCACTAAAAGCTCCAATCCCGATCCCAACTGGTTAAATTTTATCGCGACTGCAAAAGCGCGGTTGAACATAAGAAACTACCTTAAGAATTTAAACACGTCTGAAACCATTGCATTGGGGAAAAGGCTCTTTGATCACGCATTAACAATGCTGGGTAAAAAACAACGGAATATTTCAAGAAAACAACTCAAGAACTTTCTAAATGACCTTGGGTTCAGCGACAACGAGGATCTGTATTATAGTATTGGCACTGGAGATAAAAACCCAATACTGATGGCTCAAATTCTACTCGGTGAGTCTGAAAGCGACGATACAATAAAAGAAGATAGCCCTTTATACATCAAAGGCACTGAGGGGGTTTCAGTATCATTCCCAAAATGCTGCACACCCATACCGGGCGATACCGTTATTGGCCATTTAAGCAAACAAAGAGGGTTGGTGGTGCACAGAAGAAATTGCAGACACGTGTCTTCGTTCATTAAAGACACCAGTCGCTGGATTGGTGTTGAGTGGGACGAAAGCATAGAACATAGTCTTTCTACCGACATAATAGTACATGGCATGCACAAGCCAGGCTTACTTGCGGAAGTGGCGAGCACCATTGCCGACAAAGGATGCAATATTGCGCAAGTAGCCCTCCTTAATGAGCATGAAGACGAAACAATTGATTTGTTGTGCTCGATCCAAGTAAAAAATCGTTTAGCGTTGGCAGAAGTAATGAGAGAAATTAAAAAAATGAAAACTGTCATAAAAATTTCCAGACGGCTACATTAATAAAATTAACGATCAAACTTGATGAAAAAACACCTATATACAAAAAACTCACCTGCAGCAATAGGCCCCTACTCCCAAGCAGTTTTAATCGACAATTTGGTATTTCTCTCAGGGCAAATTCCCCTTAACAATAAAGGAAAAATGGTAGAAGGCACGACTGAGCAACAAACACAGCAGATTTTTAAAAACATAGAAGCAATTCTTGTTGAATCCGGAAGCACGCTCAATGATTTGGTAAAACTAACTATTTTCTTAACCAATCTTGATGACTTTGAGGTCATCAACAAAACCATGATGTCTTGGTTGACCAGACCGTATCCTGCCCGATCCTGTGTAGAGGTGAACGCCCTGCCTAAAGGCTCTGCCGTTGAGGTTGAAGCTATAGCACGGGTAGGCTCAGACACCAAACTACGCACTTAATGTAGTTGTGCCTGAGATGAGCACCGACTTATTAGATTTAAAAGGGGTTGGTCCTGCTCTTGCTACAAAACTTGAAAAGCTAAATGTGTACAGCCAGTCGGATTTACTTTTTTTACTACCTCTCCGCTATGAAGACAGAACATCTATAAAAAAAATCGGTACTCTTGTTGCGGGTGAAAAAGTATTAATTGAAGGGCGGGTATTGCTCAGCAATGTGCTCTACCGTGGGCGTAGGATGCTGGTTTGTCAGCTTTCTGATGATACGGGCATTCTAGCTTTGCGTTTTTTTTACTTCTCTAGGCAACAAATCAAGAAACTCAAAAGAGACAAGATTATCCGTTGTTTCGGCCAAACAAGAAAAACACAGACTGGGCTGGAAATCATTCACCCGGAGTATCAGATTATAGATCCAGAAGATCCAGCACCACTAGAGCAAAACCTCACTCCAATCTATCCCAGCACAGAAGGCTTACAGCAGGGCCGTTTAAGGAAAATTGTGCGAATGGCTGTAAACAACCATATTAATTCGGTTGAAGAGCTACTGCCAAACTCAATAATAAGAGACCATAACCTGACCTCACTGCAGGATGCGTTACATGAAATTCATTTTCCAACACAAAAAAACCTGGTTTATGGTCATGAAAACAGTGCAAAAAAACGACTCATTATTGAAGAATTACTGGCCAACCAGCTGGCATTAAAAAGACTCAAAAGAAAAACCAGAAAAGAGAGTGCGCTGACCCTAAACAATACAGAACTAAAATCAGCATTACTCCAAGCTCTACCATTTGAGTTGACCAAGAGTCAAAAGACAGCGCTGGGTGAAATTGAACACGACTTAAAGAACGATCACCCAATGATGCGTTTACTCCAAGGTGATGTTGGTTCCGGAAAAACCATCGTAGCCGCCTTAGCTATGCTGATTGCTGCTGGCAGCAAAACACAGGCTGTCTTAATGGCGCCCACAGAGTTATTGGCGGAACAGCATTACAACAACCTCAAGCAATGGTTTGAGCCCTATGGGATATCAGTCGCTTTATTAAAAAGTAAACTGCCTGCCAAAAAGAAGAATATGATTTACGAGGACATCGCCAGTAGCACAGTGAAGATTATAGTGGGCACCCATGCTTTGTTTCAATCGGATGTTGAATATGCCAATCTTTCTCTTGTCATTGTCGATGAACAGCATCGGTTTGGAGTTGAACAACGGTTGAGTTTGATGAAAAAAACAGGCCATCATCAAAGAGTCCCTCATCAGCTTATAATGACTGCGACACCTATACCAAGAACGCTAGCAATGACAGCCTATGGAGACTTGGATTCTTCGGTGATCACTGAACTACCCAAAGGTCGGGTCGAGATTAAAACCATTATTGTCCCAGAAGAAAAACGCAATGAGGTGGTAGAAAAGATTAGCCATGATTGCTTGCAAAGCAGTCAGTCTTATTGGGTCTGTCCTTTAATTGAAGAATCAGATGACATTAACATTCAAGCTGCTGAAAGCACATTCTCATATTTAAACAATGAGCTAAATCGGTTGTCTGTCGGGTTGGTTCACGGAAAACTGAACGCCACTAAAAAAATAAAAACAATGGAAGATTTTAAAAATGGTGCCCTTGATGTTCTGGTGGCCACCACAGTAATTGAGGTTGGCGTGGATGTTGCCAACGCAACTATCATGGTCATTGAAAATTCAGAAAGGTTAGGGTTATCCCAGCTCCACCAGCTTCGTGGAAGAGTTGGACGTGGAGAGCGTCCTAGTATTTGTATTCTTTTATATAAAAAACCACTCTCACCCATTGCCAAGGAACGCTTGGCAGCCATCAAAGAAACTGGTGATGGTTTCTTAATTGCTGAGAAGGATCTTAAACTAAGAGGTCCCGGTGAGCTGCTTGGCACTAAGCAAAAAGGATTAATTGGACTACGTATTGCAGATATTATGAGAGATGCCTATTTGTTACCAATGGTTAATAAATTGTCCAGCATAGTTGAAGAAAAACACCCTAAATCTGCAATAAAAATTATTAAGCGTTGGGTTGGAGATCAACTTGAGTATCGTAAAGTTTAATTTGTAGTTACACTATCCTCTTTTGAATCACAGAAATAAATTCTAATGGCTAACCTTGTCAACGAGATTACTGACAACCTTGTCAATATTAACTGGGTAGGCGCCTCTGGTTTGTCAGCCTATCCTAATCTGAGTGACAACATGAAAGGCTGGATAACCGAAGCTTCTCTGTTGACGACCAAACTAAAAAACTGCGTTAAGCATTTTGAGTTAAGGGTTTTAAACGAAGGCTATAGAAACGCGTCCTCACTACTGAAGGATGTAGAAATATCTGACAGGGTTTTTATTCGTGAAATCATGATGTTGGCAGATGGCGTGCCTATGATTCTAGGACAAACTTCCATTCCAGAAAAAACCTTAAGTCACCACCAATGGTTGTCTAGTTTAGGGAGCGGTGCGCTGGGAGAAAGAATTATGAATCTTTCCAGCGTCCAAAGAAGTGCTTTTGATTTTTCATTGTGTGCGGGCGGCTTTCCCATACTAAAGAAACACGGGATCAATTGTAAAACAACTAAAGATGGTGGTCTGTGGATGAGAAGATCGAGTTTTTTGATTCAAGATCAGCCTTTGTGGGTTGCTGAAATATTTTTACCAACAATTATAGAGCTCTAACACATTGTTTCTTATGGCTAATGTTGAAAAAAAACTATTTAGCTCTGCCAATCAATACATCCAAATCATGCGCTTGGACCGACCTATTGGTATCTATCTCTTATTATGGCCTACCCTCTGGGGTTTATGGCTGGGCTCGCAAGGGGTTCCCGAAATACGCCTATTGGTGATTTTTGTATTGGGGGTGGTGGTAATGCGATCAGCTGGTTGTGTGATCAATGATATTGCCGACAAGGATATTGATCCTCTAGTAGAAAGAACAAAAAAAAGGCCTTTGGCGACCGGAGCCATTGCCTTGTATCAAGCTTGGTTGTTGTTTTTCTTGTTGGTGGCTGTGGCTTTTATGTTAGTTCTACAGCTCAATTTTTTTACCCTTTTATTGTCTAGTGGAGGATTGCTGCTAACCATAGTTTACCCATTTTGTAAGCGTTTCTTATCAGCGCCCCAATTGGTGCTTGGGCTGGCGTTTAGCTGGGGCGTTCCTATGGCTTTTGCTGCAACAGGCCATGACATAAATCTCCTCGTTTATGTCTTGTGGGGATCAGTGGTGTTTTGGATTGTGTTGTACGATACATTTTATGCCATGGCAGATCGGGAGGATGACTTAGCGCTCAATCTTAACTCGACTGCTATTTTGTTTGGCTCGAATGACAAATTAATGCTTGGATTGCTGCAAGTAGCGATGCTTTTATGTCTGATAGCTGCAGGATTATTATTTAAGCTTGGTTTGTATTATTACCTTTCATTGATAATTTCTTGTTGCTTTTTTTTAAGACAACATTATTTGATCAGGAACCGTGAGCCAGAAGCTTGCTTTAAAGCATTTTTGGAAAACAATTATGTAGGTGGGCTTGTTTTTGTGGGCATCGTGTTGTCTTTTTGATCATCTTGTTTTTTCAATCTTGTCTGCTGCTCAATAAATTTATTCACAAACCTGCTTCAATCGAGGCATTGAATTCTCTTTTTTTATTGATCATAATGCATTGGGTTTATTTATGATTTAATAACATCCCATTGCTAAATTTTACATAAAATGAGTAATTACTATCTTAAGATTCTTGGCTTAATTTTTTGCGCTCTTCTTGTGGGTCTGCTCTTGTATACATTGTTCAGATAAACAAATTACTTAAGCCAATGAACGAGCATAAAGCAACTACCGAGCAGGGCGTTTTAAAGTTAAGCCATGCCCAAGTTTTCGTGTACCTTCTGTTGGTTGTGATTACAATTTTATTTTTATTTGTTATCAATGCATATGTTTTTAGGATGAACTTTGATGACTGGCAACCTCTTCCAGATCCGAGGCTGTTATGGATAAACTCCGGCTCGCTCACAGCTGCCAGTCTAGGTATGTATTGGGCCTCAAAATCTTCAAAATATGGCGATAGAGATAATTATAAACTAGGTCTTTTTGTTGGGGGTTTGTTTGCCTTGGTTTTTTTGGTCGGTCAGCTAATTGTTTGGCAACAATTAATTTCCTTGGATTATTTTGTAGCGGACAATCCAGCAAACACATTTTTTTATTTAATCACTGGTGTTCATGGCGTCCACTTACTGGGTGGAATAATAGCCTTGGCTGTGACTCTTTATAAATTACAGCGCATATCTGATGTTGTTTTATTGTCTTCTCAAACTAGCCTGCTAGCGACTTACTGGCACTATATGTTGGCAGTTTGGGTTGTGTTTTTTGGCTTGTTTTTAACCACATAAAAGAACCCCGCCCATGATTGAAGCTCGTGCAACTACAGTTTCGGAAGGCCTCAAAATCCTGATAGCTGATTGGTTTTGCGATGTTGGCACTACTAGCGGATAAACAATGCATTCAAAAAACCCTTGAGATATGGGGCCATCTACAACAAAAGAAAACACAAAAAAGATACTACTGGTTACTACCTTTTTAGCTTTTTGTGTGGTTGTTTTTGGTGCCTATGTGAGACTATCAGACGCTGGATTGGGTTGCCCAGATTGGCCTGGTTGTTACGGTTATTTTGCTGTGCCAGATTCGCCTGAGGAGCTTTCTCTAGCCCAACAAGCCTATCCTCAACAGCCTGTGGAAGCACCCAAAGCCTGGAAAGAAATGATCCACCGCTATCTAGCCAGCACCTTGGGTTTCCTGATTGTTGTTTTGTTTTATTTAAGTCAAAAAAATAAGTTTTGCCGCCGCAAACTAGGCCGTGCCTATGAGAAAACAACACTGCCAACCCTGCTGCTTGCTTTGGTTGTGTTTCAGGGTTTGTTGGGTATGTGGACGGTGACACTGAAAGTGCACCCTTTGATTGTTCTCGCTCACCTTTTAGGAGGCCTATCCACATTGGGATTATTGTTCTATTCGCTCAAACAAATAACTGGGGATGCAACGACAACGCTTGAAAGAAAACCAGTTGAGAGTCTCTCTATTGTTGCTATGACCATTCTCTTGATACAAATTATGTTAGGCGGCTGGACTAGTAGCAATTACGCTGCACTAGGTTGTCCAGATTTACCCTTTTGCTATGGGCAGTGGTGGCCT
>Ga0187827_10006913_pt1 | contig 12785 bp, 16 predicted proteins | sample ETNtaG_39_FD_167969 | JGI IMG/M metagenome (GOLD analysis project Ga0187827, IMG submission 167969) | Marine microbial and viral communities from oxygen minimum zone, Eastern Pacific Ocean - ETNP2014_SV_150_PacBio MetaG (Illumina Assembly) | ecosystem: Environmental > Aquatic > Marine > Hypoxic... | reverse complement strand
CAATTTACCCTTCATGAAAGGTACTCTACCCAAAACTCGTTTGAGATTGAATACTATCCGATTGAATGCATTATAGGATTCCTTTTCTGCTTTGGTTTTCCGTTCTTTCTTACCCTTGAGAAGATTCCCCTCGTCGTCAATAACACCCAATTTAAACGCTTCGGTTTTTTCAAAAGGTGTGGTCAACAACCTCAGAAAACTATATGCTTTGTATGTACTTGCTATACCCATCTAATTTTTGTCTATATCCCTTAATGGTTGAAATACATCCGACACTAATGGTATATCTACTGTATCGATATAGGGAGTGTCGTTTATACCATATATCCTATCTGGTAACCTATTGAGATAAACTAAAAAAGTTTTCAATAGGGGATAATGTTCCTTGTCTACTCTATAGAACAGTATCCTTGTTCCAGCTTCATTACCAAAAACATTGTACATGAGAATGAGGTGATTCACGATCAAATTGGTTCGTAGATCACCGTCATTCAAATAACGATTAAATAACCGTTTTATGTACTTTATAGTATTCATATCCTCGTTGAATTCATCCATCGATGTACAACTTGGATTGGTATAATTCTTTATTGCATATAACAAAAAATTATCTTCGTCTAAAACCTCAAATCTCATATATCACTTTCTAGGCATCAGGTGTAGCACCGTCTTCAGTTGCATCTCCACTCATACCACCAGCAACCAAACATTCCCAAGATACTCTACCTGCACGACCACCCGTACCTACAGTTCGTAGATTCCATCCAGTATGTGAAATTGTACTACCTTCTGCGGTAGAACCCTCACCCAATGATACTGTAAATGTTGCTCCTCCAACAATATCACCTTCGACTGTCGGGGCAGATGTATAATCAACTCCACCACCAGTAATAGTAACGGTTTGGATTACACCACTACCATCTACTGTATAAGTTGCAGTTGCAACAGCACTAAATCCACCACCTGTGAAGACTAAATCACCTGCAGTATATCCTGTTCCACCACTGACTATTGAGATATCCACTACATTATCTGATGTATCAACACCTTGTTCTGTGGCATCAATTCCATATGTATTTGCTTTATCCGTTGCATTCAGATATTTCGGCTTCCCTGCTTCACCATCTGATGCTGTCCATAAACTCATAGCTTTCTCCTATCGTTTCCTTCCACTAGTTTTCACTCTAGTTTCGTTTTTTGATTGTTTTTTATTCATTAACCGTTTTACGGTTTCCTTATATGCCCTGGTACGACCATCTGATCTACCTGATTTGGTCATTCCTGGTGTTTTCTTGGTTTCAGTCTTGGTTTTCTTGACCTTTATGGCCGTTTCGTCCTTGGCTTTCCAATTCTTGTCAATATAGTCAAAGAATTCCTTTTTCTTGTCATCTGGTATATCTTCAGGTGATTTGTAACCATGTTTTTTCAGTGCTTTCATGAAAAACTTTTCATATTCTGTATCGGCACCTTCTGCTTCCTTTACTGAATTACCATCAGATGCACTCAATTGACTACCCATCACTATATTGACATCCTCTTGGTCATGTTTCCCTACCATGATCCGTTTGACTGCATCAACCAAAGCGGGATCTGATAAGGGAGTATCGTTATACATAACTTCCTCCGTTAAATTTAAATATAATTATTGGACACTAGTAGATTACTTCTGTTTCACCGAGTTGGTGAGTTCTAAACGTCAATGTTTCATTCACACTAAGTAGTTTTTTCGATGTGATCACTTCAAACTTAGTCTTATGTGACTCATCATTTAGTTTATCAAAATCAAATTCAACTGTACTGTCTATCGGTCTGTAGTGCAATGACATATTTTTTGGTATTATCATTAGTTGACCTGTAGTTTTCAATACTGGAAATCCATCACTATCCTTCTTACGTTTATCATTTCGTAATGGGCCGAGTTGTGGATCATCTTTGTTGGTCTGTGATATTGCATCTAATATTCCTTTGGGGGTTGATGCTTTCAACATACCTTCCTTCGATTTCTCATAACGGGCTTCACTCGATTTCCGTGAATCACCCAACTGATATCCCATTTTCGGCATCATTATTCCATGATTTGTACGGACTAGGATTTCGTCTTTTTTGAATTCCCGTACCTTGTGACGGTAACTGTCCTCGTCGGGTCTGATGTTTATTGCCTCTATAAGAAAACAAGAATTCTCTGTAAATACTGCTGTATTACCGACAATCTTACTCTCTATCAAGGAATTCACCACAGATTTTATATTTTTCTTGAACAATGCATCACGGATTTTCTTACCATCTACACTAAAAATCACATCAGGAGATTGATTACTATCTGGTTTCTCGTCTTTTTTCATATCTTTGGGTGTTCCTGCAGCTACAGAAAGAATTGCAATCCCATACTCATTTATACCCTCAGTCCATTTAGTACCATCATCCCATATGTACAACCTTTCGGTATTTTCACGGAATGACTTCTTTATCAAGACTTTTGGTATATAAGTTCGATCCCTATTCTTTGCACCGACCCATCCATATTTATCAAGATATCTAACTGCGAGAACGCACACGTTTCTTCTCCTTGAAATCGTCTACCTTTGTATACGGTGTATTGAGTTGATGTTTTATACGAGCCTTATTCGTACCATCTTCCATACTCCAATTTCGGAAATTCTTAACACCTCTACTGTTCGTTTTCTGACTCTCTTGTGCAAGACGGGTTGCGGTTGCATACATAACTTCCTTCCACCTGTCTCCGTATCGCTTAACGAAATCAGCTTTGTTCTTTTTGAATTTCAATACGAGTTCTTCCCGTTTCTTTTTCTGTGCATCTGTGAGTTTTCCTTCATAGAAAACCTCACTCAATCCCATACCTTTTGCAACTGCATCAAACATTTTCTCTGCATCCGAACTCGACATACCACTCGGAACACCCATCTTGAATGTTTCCAATTGGTTCTGTACTACTGCCAATCTCATTTTTGATGCAGACATTCCTTCGACTCCAGATGCATCGGGATCTCTTTCCCCTGCACTCTCAACCTCAATACTCTCAAAATCATAGAAACCATGTGTTGATTTCTTACCATTATATTTTCTCAGTAATACTTTGAAATCCGTTACTCTATCAGACCCCACTACCATTACTATGTTCTTGTATCCAGTATCATACAACCATGATGCAGCATACAATGCAGATTTAATACTTTTCAGAGATTTAATGTGTTCTTTGTATTTAGGAAAAGCCTTTCTCATATAGAAAACCTTTTCCTTGAACCCTAACGGGTCTTTTTCTGAATTTTGTGATTGGGATAGAAATATACAGAAATATGCAGAACCACTACCGACTCTGTATTTCTGTGATATTAACTCCACCTTTTTGATAAGTTTTTCGTGTCCAATTGTAGGCGGGTTAAATCTCCCAAAAGTAAAAACTGCTGTACTCATTTTACCCTTCGTCTGCAAATATTATTTTTATATATCCTTGTCCTAATGCTTTCCAACCAGGAAAATCCTCAAAATCGTCCTCGTCTGTTGCAAACGAAATCTTGTCTGGTTCTTCGGTATCTAACCATATGATACCACCATGTTCTTTAGCTTGTGCAATCATCCGTTTCAATTGTGATTTGTCACCTTTGAAATCAGATGGTGATCCATTTACTTCTATCTTTTCTGTTATAACTTTACCTTTAAAAGTTTCGATAAAATCGAAATAGGTTTTCATTTTAGTCTCCTAAATATTCTTTTAATAAATCCAATACAAAACCCTACCATCCAAAATACGTCATATAATAATTCCAAAAATCGGGTGAATATCCAATTTCCCAATTTAGTGTCCATTAGTATATAGTCTATGTATTTCATCGGTTCCGATCATTCATCATGTTTGCAGTACTTAACAATTCTTCTATTCTATACTCAAAATCTACTTGAGGAACCAATTGTATAACTCCAACCTTCTTACGCATTTTTTCTAGAAATGGCCCAAGTGGTTCTCTATCAGTTGCAACTGGTTGATCTGGAAATAATTTTGCAAGAACATCACTTGCATCATATTCTCCACCTTGATCAACGTCCTTGAACCTAACCGTTAATCTCTTTTTGTTGAATATGACCGTTTCTATCTTGAATTTGGTGATAATGTTCTCATTCCAATCCGCTACATCAGAATTTTCGGCATTCTGTAACCTAAGTGCATTCTTCATCTTACCTTGTGATGAAGTTTTCTTAAGAAATTGTTCAATCTCATCAAAATACATCCTAATTGCTTTGTTTGCAGTCTTTCCATACATGGCCAGATATTGAAATGTACCCTGTGTCAATGGTTGATTGTACTCCTTTTGCCATTCCTTTTCCAATTCTGGTTTCAACTTCTTGAAGATTTTTTCCTTTATTCTATCGACCTCTTTGCCCAATGTAGGAAACGTATCCTTGAAATTCATAAGTTCAACCCATCTACGACCTTGTTTGTCCTGATAACTGTAAACGTCCTCGTCGGCTTCAAAAACTGCAAGTCCTTTCACAAGTGCAACTGCACCACCTTCGGTTGCAATACCAGTTGCCATTGTTTGTATTCCTTCTTCTGATGCCCAATCTGCCGTAGATATCTGTGCTGCACTACCTTGTATCTTAACTAGTTTTTCCATACCACCTACAGTGGTTGCATGAACACCATACAATTCACCTATATCCGTAATTCGTTTCCACATAGGTAAGGATAGTGGTATGTGGACATAAAGATTACGAGCTGCAGTAGTCGAACGATCACTGCCAAATATGAGTTCCTTCACCGACCACGACTGTGCCATTTCTGCAAGATATTGCTTGAATGATCTCATTTCTTTTTATCACCCTTAGATCTTACCATCCCACCTGGACCTTTCTTTTTAACCTTAACATTACTTAAATTTTTCCCACCGCGTTGTTTTATTTTCTTGCGATATAATTTTGCTTTCCGTTTTATCTTCTGTTTGTCCTTTTTGTATGCCTTTTTACGTTCCTTTTTCTTTTTTGCAGCACCTACAGAACCATATTTCTGTTTATCCGTTTTCCACACAACGGTCTTTGCTTCCTCGTCTGTATCTAAAAATTCCTTGAATCCTATCATTTTATGTACCCTTACCCGTTTTTATAGTTTACATACTTGAATAAATTCTTTATCTTGTCGAATGTTTCGTTACCCTTAACGATATCTACAGCTGGAGTTCTAAATTTCATCCTAATAAAATCAACATCCACATTAAGTTTTTGGTATGTACGATACTCTATCACCATTCTATCGATTTTAAACTTGGTCAATATTATCTCATCCCAATCTGCATGAAATCGCATCTCATTGGGTGTAGAAAGTATCTCCAACAGACCTGACAAATTCTGTCTAACTAATTCTTCTGCACCATCGATAAACATCTTCAGTGCAAGTGCTTTTTCCTTACCAGTACCCCTGTTATTCACTCCACCAATATGATTAAAATTGTACACATTATCAGATCTCCAACGATCTGGATCTTCGGGATCAAACGAACCCATTTCCTTTTGCAACTCTGGATTATCATCCTGTGCTTCGATAACTGCTGTGTATATTTTTTCACGCAAATCCCTAAATCCCTGTTGCATATTGTGTTCTAAATCAGCATCCCTATCCATCTTGTATGTCATATCAACCCATCGTCTACCTTGACTATCTCTCCAAGTTCCATAATCCATTGCAAATTCCACAACGGGTGTACCTTTCAATACAACCCAAATACCACCTTCCGTCAATACCCCATATTGAGTTTCAATGAACTTCTTTATTTCATTGTCGGGTAAATCTGTCATCGTTGGAAGTCCTTTTTTACTACCAGAAATCCGTTTCAGATCATTCAGTCCTTCCCAATCAGTGATATGTACAGCATACTTCTGACCTTTTTTACCTGTAAGTCTCTCCCATATAGTTTGAGACAACGGAATTATGACATCATCATCAGAACTCTCGAAAACTATTTCGTTGATACGAGTATCACTTCCTTCTGTGAGGTGTTGTTTGAACCCCTTCATTTTTGTGTACCCTTTATGAAAGTGAATAATCCCTTTATTTTAGATATTGCATCCTCATGTTTTGCATTTGCAATTTCTACCCATCTAACTTTGAAATTCCGTTTAACTCTTTTCGGGTCGAGTTCACCTAATTTTGACATCTTGGGATCATAATTGAATGATTGTCTGTGTTCAAATACGATTGCTTCCATACTGAAATTGTTCAGTATTATCTCATTCCACCCCCAACCTGATTGTGTTGCATAATCCAATGCACCTAGTGCTTCCATTATTTCATCAATACGTTCAGAAACTATCCATTCTACACCATCGATATACTTTTGGATAGCTGCAGCTTTCTCTTTACCCGTACCCTCGTCTGATATATGATCAAAGTTCCATATAGCATCACTTCTCCACCTATCGGGATCTTCTGGATCGAAACTACCGTATTCTACTTGTAATTCTGGATTATCATTCTGTGCTTCGATGACCCATTGATAAATATTTTCCTTCAATTCTACTATCCTATCCCTTAGTTCTTCTTCCAATTCAGGGAAATCATCTATTTTGTATGCAAGTTGAACCCATCTTCGTCCTTGCTCATCTCGTTGTGACCCAATATCTCTACCAAATTTAACTATAGGTGTACCCTTTAGGAGTACCCATACACCACCATCGGTCAATATTCCAAAATCCGACTTGACAAATTTCTTTATTTCATTGTCGGCCAATTCGGTCATAACGGATATCTGTTTACGACTACCTTCTATTCGTTGTAATATCTCAAGTCCTTCCCAATCCGTATTGTGTACTCCCCATACTTCACCTTGTTTACCTAACAGTCTTTCCCACATAGGTGCAGCTAACGGGACAATAATATCGTCATCGCCCCTATAGAAAATCAATTCCTTAAGAGTTGAAGATGCACCTTCTTTAAGAAATTTACTGAACCCCTTCATTACTGACCCCTTGATTTCCTTATGGACTTTGCCAATGCCAGACTGGAGACAAACTTAATCTTGGCATCGACAATCTTTTCAAGATCCTCAACACTCATTTTTTCTAACATCTTATCCAATTTTTTATATGTGGGTTGTGTAGGATCTATACGATCAACGGTGGCCCAAGCATCTTGTAACTTCTTGATTTGTGCTGCACTAAATCCTTCTCTAAGTTCTTTGTAAGTTTTCATCTGTTACCCCTGTTCTAAGTATTGTACTGGTACATATGGAAAGTCATCATAATGCTCACGCATCTTTTCAGCTGCTCTCTGTGCTATTTTCCAACCATTGTCCTTACCAAAAATCCCGAAAATGATACCGACTGCAACTCCAGCTGCAGTCCTATCTTTCATCATGGCAGTATTTTCAAACCATATCCATGCTATTCCTTCATAATTTGAATACCTACCATCACACAAATCTGCAAATACTGCAAGACCATCTACCAATACAGAATTTGCTGGATTGTACCCATTTGAACGATGAGAATTGATATAATCCCCATCTTGAACATTCAATTCATCATACATCAACGGATTAACTAAATCTCCCTCATCGAATGAATCACCTATCACTGGACAATCCACATATGGAGCCCAATCATTAGTTGTACCAGAAACTCCTTTTTCCCAATAAGGAACTTTGTAAACACCACCAGCATATGAAAACAGTATATCTTTCAATTCAGCATCATCACCGACCTTTCCAGCTAGTAAAAATTCCATCATGTCAACTGCACGACCACTGTTTTTAGATTCTGGCATCTCAGTACTAGATTCTATTAGCAATCGTATTGCATTCGGTGTTTGTTGTCTTACCTGTGCATAGTAGACTCCAACCCTTGATTGAATCACATCATCAAAACGTGTACCCTTACTAGATACATACATATGATCAACTGGTATGCTATTCTGCTGACCCAAATCTTCTATATCTTGACCAAAAAGCTCATTAGTCACACCCATCAACTGTACTTCAAACTGATTCATGGAAATTTCATCCCATGCACTGTAATCCTCTCCAACATCAGAAAGCATATCTTCAATCATCTCAAGACCACCTTGTTTCATGATCTTCTCTACTCCATTATACCAACTCCGAATTATATACCCTTTGACTGCTTTCGATATTGGAATTGCGGTATACCTTCTACCTATTCGTGAACCTATACCATAATGCAAATGTTTCCAAATTTCTATAGTGAATGGTGTTTCGTCACCCTCAACAACTCCCTCTTTGAAATCGGAAACTGCACCATACTCTTTGAAACTTTTTTGACCCCAATTTGTATTAACTTCCTCATAAGCAAGTCTGAGATTTTCTACACCCTCATCCTTACTTGCAAACTTATCAATTACATCTTCAACGATCTCAAATTTCAATCTATGAGCATCAAGCATAATATGTTTCAACCTACGTCTATGACTTTCTGGATCATTGGTTCTACTGGTCTGAAAATACAATTTTGATAGACTAATCCATCTCCGACCTTGTGTATCCAATTTAGTCCAAAGATCTGCTTCGGATGTCAACACGGGATAACCATGCAATACCATGATTACTCCACCCCTAGTTGCAACTCCACCAGCTGCCAAAGAATTTAATTGTTCTCTGGGATCTGTCATCACTGATATCTGTTTTGCAGTATTTTGTATCCTTAGTAGAGTTGGGGCTCCATTGGGATCTGTTATATGAATTGCATACATAGGTTCATTTGCAGTTCCCTGTATACGTTCAAGCATCTTGGAACTTATGGGAAAATGACTATTGATATGAAATACGAATTTATCTGTTTTGAGTGTTTCTTCGGTGAGGGTTTTCTCCGTGAGAAAACTACTGAACTTTTTCATTTTTCTTTAACCTACTCTTTTCCTTTCGACCTCGATTTTTGGATTGTGGCTCAAACCCTACAATTTTACCGTCCTTATGTGATGCATCAAGTTCATCACCATTCCCGTATGTACCCTTCTCACGGTTGTACTTGTTCAATTCTGCACGATACTTCTTCATTTTCTTGGACGATTGGAATTTCTTGTATTCTGCTTTGTAATTCCTTAAACCCTTTTCTCGTTTACTTCTGATCCTTTTGGATAGTTCCTTGTAAGTTTTCATATCTTAGTATTACGGTGTAAATATAATATCCTCTTTATCTAAAATACCAATTAACTGTGCAGTAAATGGGTAATCTATTCCAAGAATAGAACTATAAGTAAATATATTGGATCTTTTTTGCTGTGTAACACCAGATATAGTAACACTTTTCCCCATCCAATCAAATGTAATAGAATCATCTTCACCAGACACATCTGTAATATATCTAATATTTTCTATTCTCGATATGACTTGAAATTCCTTGTAAGTTTTCATGTTTTATCCCATGGCTTGATTGCATTGAAATTATTGAACGAAAATTCTAACCTATCAACCAACTTTACTGCATTACCCTTTATCTGGTCAATTGCAACATATCCTTCGGGATTCACTACCTTGTACCCGTTAATGGTCACTACGAATGTCTTAGTATAATTCTTTGCACCATCCTCCAATTTATCGACTATAAAATTCTTTGCATCCGTCAAGTATGTTTGAAATTGTGTTAGTGCAATCAATGAACTTGAGGAATCCATTATAGTCCTACTATACTTCTTGAGTAAATCCTTCTTCTCTTTCTTTTTCTCAGGAGACTTGACCTTACCGACAACCTTAGTTTCCCATGCATTCTCAAACCAGGATAGATAATTTTTCACATGATTCCTTGCATTGGTTATCTTTTTTCCTGCACGAACTCTTGAATTGTTGTATACCTTGAAAATAGAACCACTTGCACTCGATGGATAGGTTTTCTCCATATCAAGAAAACTCCGTAATACATTACTATTTATTTTGTGAAATTCTGAACCAGCTTTCTTCAGTAAGTTGGTTATGGTTGCAGTTTCACTTTTGGTCATGGTAACACTACCCGACTTGTCCTCATATTCTGCATCTGCATACCATATAGAATGAACGTCATTCAGTGAAGAAACGTCTGCACCAAATGATGCATTCATACTCTCTAGTGTATCCCCTGTATAAGTGGTATGGAATACTATACCCATGTTTGCTGTTGTTATTTTACTCGCAAGATCAGAACCTTCGGGTACTGCATATACAATAGTATTCGGTTGGAAAGTTATATAGTTTACCCCGTCAATTGTTTCATTTACAATATCAGACCTCGTAAACATCATATCGCCTTGCAGTACTCCATCAATTCCCAATTTAGGGAGTTCTTGTATTGCAACGACGAGTTTTTCAGACAAACCACCCGAAAATCCCAAAAGTTCTACATCTGCTTCACTCTTTACCAGTTTGGGGGTTTTCGAGAAAACACCCTTAGTACCGACAAAGAATCTGTTATCAGAAGGATCAATCCCACAAAAGATAGCAGGTGCCCCATCCCATTTTGTAGTCACATTTACTTTACTATTTGCACTACCTGCTAACATATCCCGTAATGACTGCAAAAAATTGATTGCAGCCCTACCACCATCAATCCCGTCATTGAGGATTTCATCTTCCAAATGTTCTAAATGAAGATTTTTCCCTGTACTCTCAGAGAGTATTGAGGTAAAATCTCTAAATTTACTGTAATTTAACATTATCCCTTGTATTTGACAAATCCTGAGTTATTCCAAAGATAGTAGTCATTCTCACTATTTATTTTTGGTGTACTACCATCACCCCGTAGTACCATCTTGAAGTAAACTGGTTCTGGATAATCACCAGTTGTCATGGATTTCACTACATATAAATGTGTAACATTCCAGGGTTTCCCTTGTTTTTGACCATAAATATGAGCAACTAATGGGTAGAAAGTTAGATCTCCTAAATCTTCCATGTATTTATGAATAGCAGTTATATTAGTATCCGATTTACCCCTGTCAAGAATTTCCCATTTATTTGCATCACCGTACAACTGAACAACTGGTAATTTAGTATCACCCATCTTAATATCCCAAATAAAATCTGCCATCTCTTTTACCAACTCTTTTGAATCGATTGTATGTGATCTGGTTGCCATATTTCCAATTACCCATAATGCCACTTCATTTATTATTATATAATTAAGTGCAGCTTGTTGTTCCGTTGAACTTTCTCTTTTTCGTTGTGCAAACCATTTGAGATTTGGTTTAATTATTGCTTCAGGTCCGTAAACAACTTTAAATTTATTTTCTGCTTGGGCCCCCTCAACCGTCCTTAAAAGTTTTTCAAAATCTTCTTCTAAAACGTGACCACTTATATTCTCCAACTGTTCTGGAATAAAATTCTCAGTCAACATAGATGCATCTATTCCTGCCCTCTTGGCAAACTTGAAAAACTGTCTTTTTCCCTTACCTTCATATGCAGATACAATCCTTTTTATTAATCCATCAAAAAACCCAAATAATTTAGAAAAAATATTTTTTGCCTTTTGTAATCCTGCTTTCACATAATCAAGTACACCTTCTTCTACTCCATCATATTGACCACCACGATCTCTCTGTATATCTATGAGTTCAACTGTTATATTTTCACCTGAAGCCCGAGCTTGGATTTTTGCTCTCATATCAGCACTAAATACTTCTTGACCCTTTAGTGCATCAGTAGTTCCTCCCCCTTGTGCTTCGGCTTTACCCTTTTTCAATGAGACTTGTAACATTTGGGCAATAGGTTTACCCTTTTCTGGAGTTTCCCATACATCTACAAGTCCGATTTTTGATCCAGGAGTAGATATAAAATGTAATCCAGTTCTACCACTCCCAATAAAATCATTACCCCATATCCAAACTGCATCCGCAACATTATCCTTTTGTTTGGCTCTTACATAATTCTTTGCATTATTTTTCATATACGAATAATAATCATCTATCAACAATCCATCCCATCGAGCATAAACGGTTGGTATTCCTCTTTTAACCCCATCTCTCAATTCTTGTGAATTATTATAAATGTACTTTATAGTTTCAGAGTTACTCTTGATAACATTTCTTAACTTATCTCGATCTATTTTAGATACTGCTTCAAGATGTTTATTTGTTGGTTCTAATAAATCATCAAGGTTTCCATTTGTAACACCCACCCAAGACACATACTCCCAAAACAATTCACCTTCATTACCCGAAAGTCCACCACCTGTTGGGCCACCATAAAATGCATTTTTGACCTTTTCTTTACTATCGCTAGTTACCTCTATAGCATAAACATCGTTGCTTTGTTTAACATATACAGGATTTTTGGTACTATTTTTTGGTATTGCAATTTTATACTTTGGTTGCAAAAATCCATCAAAAGTTTCTTTCGATATAACCTGAAATTTATCACCACCCCGAAACTCATCTAATTTTGAGATTTCAAATACAAGTGCAGCACCCTCATTAGGATCAGGATGCAATGGTAATAAATCCCCATTGATATAAGTATCTTTATATACATTAGCTTCAGTTAGAAATTGTTTGAACCTTCTCATGAATTCTCCAAATATACTTTCCTACTTGTATTTATAAGAATATCATTTTAGACAAAAAAACCCCATCAAATTCGATAGGGTATATATGAATCGTATTATTTTACCAAATATGTGCAACAAGTAACATAAGTAATCCTCCCACAACGGTAGCGACTGCAAAACTAAACACCCATTCACCGATTGTAGTTTTCCTTACTTCACTTCTCATATCATCCCCCAAATATACACCATGCAATAATGAAAATAAAGAATACAATTGAACTAATTAAATCAGGTACAAATGTATCATTCTC
>Ga0187827_10006912_pt1 | contig 12786 bp, 13 predicted proteins | sample ETNtaG_39_FD_167969 | JGI IMG/M metagenome (GOLD analysis project Ga0187827, IMG submission 167969) | Marine microbial and viral communities from oxygen minimum zone, Eastern Pacific Ocean - ETNP2014_SV_150_PacBio MetaG (Illumina Assembly) | ecosystem: Environmental > Aquatic > Marine > Hypoxic... | reverse complement strand
GACGACCAGTTTGGCCCCCCGGCAAAGGAGCCGAAGCGCCTTGTTCAGGTTCTGAAAAGTAAACTCATCGCGAAAGTCCCCCAGGACGAGGTACTCAGGATTTTCCGAATCGTGGGGTAGGCGGCCAAACTCCTCCAGTCCCTCCCCGGCCAGCATTACCCAGCAAGACCTCGAATTCAGGGTTTCCAGGTAGCGGGCGGTGGCAAAGGAAGCAGTAACGACCTCTTGCTCACGAAAAGTGAAACCCTTCTTGTTCAGCTTTTCGGCGCATGATCTTCGACTTTTGAGGGTACTGTTGGACAGAACCCGGATAGGAATTCCCTTCCCGCGGAGCGAGGCCAGCAGCTCAACGGCTCCGGGATAGACTTTCCCCTGAAACTCGAGGACCCCGTCCACATCGAATATGACACCTGCTATCTCGTTTTTCACCGCCCCTCCACGTTTGTTTTCCTAATGCCGTAATGGCCGGAAGCTCGTCCCGGCGGGCCGTTACTTGATGTTGTTGAAAGTGGCCTCATGCCTTTGCCAGTTTACTTCTCAGAAAAGGAAGGCGTCAATATCCATACAAAACAGGACCGTTTTCCAGCCGTTGACCGCCATCTCCCAGTGATGGCTGAGAAGTTTTAGTTTAGCCGCTTTCAGAAATTCCACCTAACGGGCCGTTTCTAGTTAGAACAGTGATTAAGAAATAACAAGTATCATTTAATAAGGGACCAGATCCTTGAACATCTAGTTAGCTTTCCGTCTCTTCCTCGTCCTGCGGGTTTTGTTAATAGCTGCTTGTTGTCTGCCTAGTTTCTCCGCAGACCCGCGTACTAACTCTGCGCTCCTTTGGTTACCACTTCAGAAGAATTGGAACATACCCAGATATTGCATGAAGTTCAAATGCGTTGGATCAACCTTAATGTCCATGCTCAATATCCTCGATAATTGTTTGGGTTGTGGATGTGTAAGCAGCCGACCTAGTGATTGTTTAACAGTATGACTTTTTCCTTCCCGACAGAAGACAATGAAATCTTTATAGAGACTGAAAAACCGGTCAGGAATTAACTGACTCATTCTCTTCTCCGCCTGTAACAAAACAACGTCAACTGAGGGAACAGGCTGGAAGTCTTTTCTATGAAAATGGTGGATAATTTCAATCCAAAATCGGGGCTTTAGCAACGGTGACACGCTCGTGTCACCGAAGGTGCCCGTGTACTTTTCAACCGCCTCTTTTTGGACTATCAGGTAACAGTCCTGCGGTACGTTTTCACCAAGGAGTAGTTTATTGACGATTTCAGAGGTATGAAAAAAGGGGATGTTTGAAAATACTTTATACTCCTGACCAGGAGGGAACTCCCATTCCAGAAAATCAATGATGTAGAGTTCGAATCTGTCATTATCGATAAGGCGGTCTCTGTATCTCGAAAAGTATTGCACATCCTTTTCAAAGGCGGTTACTCGTGCACCCTTGTTGAGCACGACTTCACTTATTACCCCAGGACCGGAGCCAATGTCATATACCAGGTCATCTCTAGTGATGCTCGATTGATCAACTAGTTTTTCGATTATTCTTTTGCTGACCAGTTCATTTTGAGAGAACTGTATATTGGGATTGTCAGTATCATAACTCATAGCGCTACCTGCTTTGCTGGATTATCTGTATCGAGTAATTCCAGCCCACGGCAGCACTATTGGATGAAAATCTCAGCAGTTAGAGAAAGTTGGGAGCAGCGCCAGTTATCACGACAAGCAACGATCCAGGAAGAAAAAGGGGATACATTGCAAGAAATAGATTACAGGTGTTTTTGCATATGGGTAAAAGCGACAATCCCCGATAGGTATTGACTACTTACTGTTGTGCAGTAGAGTGAACGACCGAATCGTACTGCCGGGGGCTTTACAGAGTGCTAACTCTTTTCTTGTTGCCTATACTACCCAACGCGTATCACATAACCTTACTTGTTATTTACAGAAAATAGTCTAGCGCAAGAACAACTTTCATTACAATAAAGAGCTTGATCTTTGTCACGGTAATAGACTCACCCTGTGAAGAGATAACAAATAAGCCGGGCAGGAGCGTAGTATCAGCCATGGTCAGGAATCCAAATTAAGCACTCTGGTGATACTTCCCAGGGGAAACGGCCAACGAGAAAGGTTCACTGGGAGACTTCAACCCTCATATCTTCGCAAGAATCACCCACAAGAGGGAGATTGAGTGGGTGAGGTTGGTAAACACCAACAATAAGTAACTCCCCTTATGCCCTCCACTTGACAGCCTCAGCGCCTGAGATTTATTCTTTACTCAGATACAGAAGGAATTTTGATGGTGGCAGGGATATGGTAGTAAAGAAAGACCCGGTGAATACAGATGTCAGCCTGAAATTAAAGGGACTGAATGATCGGGCAGATCTGGCCCTAAGAAGAGCCTATGCTTCCGACGCAGACCAGATTCTGGAACTGATTAGCGGTTATGCCAGTTCCAATCTGATGTTGCAGCGGGGGCCAAAATACATTTATGAAAACATCAGGGACTTTGCAGTGGTGGAATGGGAGGGAAAAAAGGCAGAACCGAAGGTCATAGCCTGCGGAAGTCTCCACGTACTGTGGGAAGACATTGCCGAAATCCGCTCGCTGGCCGTGAATCCCGAATTTCAGCGCCTCGGTCTGGGGTCCGAGATTGTGCGTTGCTTAATCGAAGAGGCCCGCAAGATCAGAATTGAAAAGGTATTTGCTTTCACGTTGGAAGAAGAATTCTTCAAGAAGCTTGGCTTCAAGCCCAAACAAGAGGAAGCCCTTCCCTCCAAAGTGTGGGATGAGTGTGTTAATTGCCCCAAGTATTATCAATGTGACGAGACGGGACTCATCTTTGATTGTACTCAATAGCCTGAAATCGTGAGAGACAAAAGTTCAGGAGTGCCCCTGGAGCCATTCCCCGCCGCTAGGCGAGTTCTTTTATGCTGTCCTGGCACCGTTTAATCCAGGCAGGATTGTCTGTCAAAGCCAGGCATTTCTTAAAATCAGCTATGGCCTTGGCTTCCTTGCCCTGATCTTCGTAGGCAATAGCCCTGTTCTTGTAGGGAGCCGCCAGGTCGGGGTTAAGCTCAATGGCCCGGGTGCAGTCACGAATGGCCATGTCGGGCTGCCCTTTTTCGCCGTAGCTGCAGCCCCGGTTGCTGTAGGCCACTGCCCATTCCGGGTCCAGTTCAATGGCCTTATCAAAATCGGTGATAGCAAGGTCATGCAGTCCTTTCTCGCTGTAGCTGCAAGCCCGGTTGCTATAGGCTACAGCCATCTTGGGGTCGAGCTTGATGGCTTCGGTGCTGTCAGCGATTGCCCGGTCAAAATCCCCTTTTTCGAGGTAGGCGTGAGCTCTGTTGCTGTAGGCCTTGGCATATTGAGGGTCAAAACCGATCGACTTGGTAAAGTCTTCGATAGCCCGGTTATTTTGGCCAAGTTTCTGGTAGATGACGCCCCGTTTACAGTAGGCGTGGGCACTCCGGGGATTTAGGGGAACAACCTGATCAAAACCTTTGGTGGCTTCGCGAGGGCTCGGCTCTTTGGTTTCAAGCGATGTGCCGCAGTTGGAACAAGTCACGGCACCCTTATCGTTTCTGGCTCCACAAACCGGGCATTTCCTTCTGAAAAACATAGGTCGCCTCCCGCTTGCTGAATCAAAAAGAGCCTATCCGGCATCATCATAACATCCAGAACCTGTCAAAAGAAAGAGTCGTGTGGCCCGACTAATCTCAAGGGCAGGCTATCCCTTGCCGGGACAGTAAGCGATGAACTCAATTTCAACCACCATGGCCGCGTTTACCAGGCCAGTGACAATGGTGGAGCGAGCCGGACGGTCTTTAGGGAAGTAGGTCTGGTACACTTCGTTCATTTTGGCAAAGTCAGCCACGTCAGTGATAAAGACGGTTGTTTTGACAACGTCGGTCAAAGAGGAGCCGGCTATCTCAAGAATCCGACTGGCATTGTCCAGGCACCGTTTTGTCTGCTCTTCAATTCCCTCAATCGCATTGCCATTGTCATCTGTGGTTCCAACCTGGCCCGAGACAAAAATATAATCTCCGGCCCTGATGGCCGGCGAGTAGGGACGTTCCGGGGCATCTGGTATCCTGATAACTTCTCTGGTCACGGTAATTACCTCCTCTGTATTCTAGCTGTTAATTCGGCAGGCGGTCTGGTGTTCCGGGTCTGTCCGGCGTCGGAATCCCCGGTCTACCGGATAACCTGGCAGACTTCTTCAATCGGTTTCCGTGTCCTGTCACCGGGAGGGTCCACGGGGTAGCCGACCGGGATGAGGGCGACCAAGTCCAGTCCGGCAGGTACCTTGAGGATTTTTTCTATATCCTCTTTGGCCTGCATCGGGCCTGTCATCCAGAGTGAGCCGATACCCATCTGGTGAAGGACCAGCAGCAGGTAGGCGATGGCGGCTGATACCGACTGAATCCGGCTGTCGGCGATATTACGCCACCGTCGGATTAGTCCGGCCGCGTCATCCTTGCCTTCGTTGGCTTCAAGAAGCTTATCGATGGCCGACTGATATTGAGAAGCGGTGACGGCTATGACCGCCGAAGCACTGCGGAAGAAACCAACCCGGCCGGCCACCCGGTTCACATCTAGGAATTCATCGGCACCGGGCCAGGCAGCCATCTGACCGGCTCTATTCTGAACGGCATCGGCCATGGCTCCGATGGTGTATTTATTCATCACAAGATAGAACTGCCAGTTCTGCTGGTTGCCTCCGCTGGGCGCCCAGGTAGCCAGTTCTATCGCCTTAAGCAGCAGTTCCTCAGGGATATCTTTTTCCTGCCAGCTACGAACAGAATACCTGCCCTTGATAACGGATTCTAGATCATTCAGTTCCATCTTTTCTCCTCCGGTAATTCAGGCTAGAGCTCGGCATTATGAGGTCACTTCAGTGAAGGTAGCCTTTTCTTCATGGACTGGGGCAGACGATTAATTATTCATATCCCGTGGTGTTTTGTCAACAACACCACATCTAAGAATGAGGGGTGGCAGGGGGGAACAAATCGCTCTTCCGGGCAGTCCGGCCGGGTCCGGGGGCCAATTATAGACCCGACCCCGGGATCACTATTGACATCTTCCGGGCGATAATATAACCTTGTTTCCACTAACGGCATGTTGAGGAGGAAAATTAGATGGAAAAGACATCCACCGGGTTATCTGAAAATGTGACTGGGAGTCTGTGTTATTGTTTGGGCTGGATAACCGGCATAGTATTTCTCTTGATTGAGCGCAAGAATAAATTCGTCCGTTTTCATGCTTTTCAGTCGATTCTTGTCTTCAGCGCTGTGACTTTTTTGAGCAGGATCCCTTTCGTGGATGGCCTTGTCAGCGTCCTGGGTATCATATTGGCTATGGTAATGATATTTACTACCGCTCAAGGCAAGAAGTATAAGCTTCCCTGGGCAGGTAACCTGGCTGAAAAATGGGCGGGGTAGGCCGGGGCGGCGTCTTTTAACGATGGGCTGGAGTTTCTAAAGGCACCGTTGTCATGAATTGAAGCGGGTGTTTGTTATCCGGATTGTTTGGTATCTCTGCTGGAAGGTATCCCCAGCACTTATAGACGGTTAAAGTTTCGTAGTAATATCTGGATTATAGCCCTCCGCTTGTTTCCAGATAAGTCCATAAGGTATCGACCTGGTGAGCCGGGCAGTCAGTATTTGATGGTTCGTCTGAAGGGTGTCTGTGACCAATCGCGTTTGCCTCCGAACCTCAGATGGTGCCGGATTCTTGGCTTTGTTCCGCTCAAAGGGGCAGGCGGGAATCCGGAGGAAAAGAAGACATTTAGTAACGGATTCTTCTTACTGCCTACTGTAACAATGCTATACTGAATACTGGTTGATGCCTTTCCTGATCCACTGAACGGGGGTGTCCCATGTTTTTCAATAAGAAATGCCCTAGCTGCCAGGCCAAAAACCCACAAAATGCAACGACCTGTTCGAGTTGTGGTGCTTTATTCAAGTCGGGAAAGGCGAACAGCCCGAAATCAATCAAGGACCACGATGAAGCCATACGTCTCGACCCCCAGAATGCCGAGGCCTATTACAAACGGGGTTTTGCCTATCAGAAAATGGGGGAGAGCGAGATGGCTATTGAGGACTTCGACCGGGCAATTCGTATCGATCCTGAATTTGCGATGGCCTACAGCAACAGAGGCTACGCCTACCTCAACAAAGAGCAGTATGACCGGGCTGTTGTCGACTGCACCAAGGCTATCAATCTTAACCCCGGCGACGCGGTGGCCTATCTGAATCGGGGTACCGCCTACAGGCTACAGGGCAATACCGCCGAGGCCACGGCAGAACTGGAGAAGGCTATCAGTCTGTCTGAGAACACCCGTCTAATCAAACTGGCCAACAAACAGATTCAAGAAATCGCCCGATAATGCGCCCCAGGCCGGGCCGGTTTTCACCACTTTCTTGCCCAAGTTCCCTGGCGGTGGCACTGCTACGTCAGTCTATGCGTCAGCGTCCATGCGGTACCCGGATTCAGGCATCTCCCGTCCGTCAACAAGTACCGTTCTATCAGCTACCTCTACCCGCCCCCGGGCTATCAGGTCATGCACGGCAAAGGGGTAGACCTGCCAGTCACCGGCTATTTTGAGCCCGTCCTGCAGATGTTTACAGATATTCCCCATACTCCCCAACAATTCCGCCCCGGCTTCTTCTTTGAAGTCTTCATAAACCTTTATGTTATGATCCGTGGCGAATTTGGTCACTTGGGACAACCCTTCCAGTAGTCCTTCTGCTCCGTTGTGTTCCAGTTCAGTCAGGGTCCCGACTATATTTAGAGGTCCGGACTGGGCCAGTACCGGCCCGGTATCTTCTCCCTTATCAACAAAAAAGAGAGTTGATCTTATCTCCTCATCTCCGGCTAATATGGCCTTGGCTGACGGCACCCAGTGCAGACCGGCATAGCCTTTGGTCGTATCCCCGGGATGGACGTTAAGAATCCGGGGATAGTATCTATCCACCATCCAGTCAGTGGTCCATTGATCGTACCCGGCCAGGCATATCAGATCAGGTTCTCCCCCGATACTGTCCGCTATCAGACCTGAGAGGTCCTGTTCATAGCTGGCTCTTTCGGGACAATTTCTGGGAACATTTCCCGGGCCGTATTTTTTCCTGGCTTCTCTGAGATAGGGTATGTGACTGAGCTCTACTACCTGATGCTCGTTCTTTCTGGCTATTTCAACTCCGCCGTAATCAGGCCGGTTGGTGAATACGACATATTTGTGGTCAGGGTTCCGGGCCACTATCTCTCTATAGTTGGTGCCGGAGCCGGAGACAAAACAGACAATAGTCATTTTCTCCCCGGATTTGGCAGGATCGTAAACCAGTTGCTTCATAACTTCATTATATCTCTGTTTTGAAGTGGCTCGCCTGTTTTACTCAACGAAAAAGTTCAGACGCCACCCGGATTACTCTGTATGAACCAATCGATCATTTTTCGGGCGATGCTCATCTTGGAGGGCAACTCTGGGAGGCTATCCACCGAGTACCAGCCTGCGTCTGTAATTTCGTTTCCATCAACGGCTATTTCCCCACTTTCATAATCGGCGGTGAAACCGATCATCAGCGAATTGGGGAACGGCCAAGGCTGGCTGGAGAAATACTTTACGTTGTTGACCCGGATGCCGACCTCTTCCAATATCTCTCTGGCCGCACATTCCTCCAGAGTTTCACCCGGTTCAACAAATCCGGCAATCAATGAATGCATATCCCCGACGAAAGCGGCGTTATGGGACAAAAGGATTTTGTTTTCCCTGAAAACAGCCGTTATTACCGCCGGGGAAAGCCGGGGATAACTCACGAAACCGCAGGAGGGACATTTTTTTGCCCTTTCACCCTGGAGTGTTTCAGTCTGATGACCGCATCTGCCGCAATACTGGTGTGTCTGGTCCCATTTTACTATCTGGACGGCCCTACCGGCCAAGAGGAAGATGTCTTCGTTCAACACGCTGTATAACGAGCGCAGTTCAGTGAAGGACATCCCTTCAGGATCGACTGTATCCGGAGAGACCTCCGCCGAGTAGCAGGTCTTTCCCTGCAGCGTGCCCAGATATTGTGTCCTGACCGGGGAAATGCCCAATTCTGCCAAACTTCTCAAACAGGGGACGGTGCATTCGTTGGGTCTGATCAATAGTCTGGTGGAACAAAAGACGAACCAATAGCCGTCTTCACTGTCTACCGATTCGGGTGAAACAGCCGGTTCGTAATATTTGTAGACGCTTTCTCCCGCCATTATTACAATCAACCTCTATAATATATTTGAGCAGTGGATTGCACGCCTGATTATGTGCCGTCGTAAGACCAATCGTGCATATTGACGAACTGGGGCGGCTGGTGGCCGAGTATCTGGCGGATTGAGATCAGTTCTCCCAGGTGGAACCAGGTATGGGCAATGTGGCGCACCAGCAGAGTACCTCCGCTTTCACCTCGGGGTGACAGGGCCGGACTTTGCAAACTTTCATTGGTGGCAGTCAGCAACCAGGCGTCCGCTTCATTGCAGGACTCTTGCCACAGGTCCATGACCTCCTCCAGGGAGGGCTGTGAAGCCGGATTGCCGAATCCGAATTGCCGGTATTTGGGATCGGCTTTCTGTCCTTTAGGCCATTCTACAAAGTAGGAGTACCGCTGACTGGCTACGTGCCCGATAATCCAACTGATACAGTTCATCGGCTCAATGCGCTTGCGGGCATCTTCGTCGGTCACGCCCTCAAGACCCCTCTCGAATTCCTTCCTGGTTAGTTCTTGTATCTGAACGAGTGTGTGCAAAGCTTCCCTCCTTGCCGCGATATCCGATATACCGTCTGCCGGTCTGCCCTCAAACACTATGTCATTTCCAGAGCCGGAGCGTCAAGACACAGATAGCAAGAAGGGCAATGAAACTATACTGTCTTGCGTTTCCAGCGTCCCATTTTGAAGTAGGTAACGTAAGCGATTGTTCCGGAAAGCATCCCGGCTACTATGGCCCATCGTACCCCAAATACCCCCAGTTCCGTAAACCGGGGCAGGAGGAATGAGAGAGGTATTTGCACCATCCAAAAGTTCAACAGGGTGATTAACATCGGAGGCATGGTATCGCCGGCTCCGGAGATAGAATGCTGCAGGACAAAATAGAAGCCCATCAGCAGGAAGCCGGCCGCGTGTATTCTTAGGAAGACACTGGCCACCTCCACCACCTCAGGCTCGGAATTGAAGACGCGAATTACACTTTCAGCCCAGATAAATATCGCCAGGCTGACAGACATGGTAAAGACCTGGGCCAAGCCGGCTGCCAGCCAACCGCTTCTCTCGGCCCGTTCGGGTTGCTTTGCCCCAAGGTTTTGTCCGACCAACACGCCGGAAGCAACACCCAGTCCCATCGAGGGCATTCGTAATACCGCCTGAATCCTTTGGACGAGGGTGTGGCCGGCTACTGCCAGGGTGCCGAAGGGGGCCATAAACCACATCAGAACAACATTGCCAAAGGTCCTCTCCATGGTCATGATAGAGGCGGGAATACCTATCTTCAAAATTCGCCATATCATACCGGGGTCAAGCTGAAAGTTTCTCATGCTCAGTCGCAATCGGGAGCGTCCGGTAAAGAGAATCCACATGCCGGCAATCATGCCAAAACTTTCGGAGATAACGTTGGTCAGGGCAGCGCCTTCGACGCCGAAGCGGGGGAATATCCACCAGCCGAAGATGAGAAATGGGGCCAAGACCGCATGGAAAATCCGAAAAGAGACGGTGATTCTCATCGGTGTTACCGTGTCTCCGGATGATTGCATGATAGTCTCGGCCGTCATGCGGAAGGACATCGCTACCGCCCCGATGAACATGATGCGCAGGTAGGCCGCCCCTTCAGACACAACGTCAGCTTCTAATCCAAACATGGTCATTATCTGCTCGGCAAACAGGTACCCGATCGAGGCCACGATTATGACGTAGCCACCGCTGATAACGAAAGCTTGCTGGGCGACATGGTTGGCGCCAACGGCATCGTCAGACCCAATGAAACGGGCGATTATGGCCCTGGTCCCCGTGGTGAGCCCCATCCTGGCTGACGTAATTAGCATGACGGCCATACTGGCCACGCCAACGCCGGCAATGGAGGCCACCCCCAGCCTACCGATCCATACCATGTCAATGAGGGGACCCAGTAAGTTGAGGGAGTTTCCGACGACTATAGGCCAGGACAAAGACAAAATGTTATGAAAGACGTTACCTTTTGTCCAGTCTTTGTCACCGCCGGGTCTTCGTCTGCGAGGACCTCCGTCTTCCAATCTGTGCAGATGCTCCTTTCAAACAGGTCTCGCCTCAAGATACGCTTATACGTTTTGGCAGACATTGCAGCGACAACCCAAATGGAGGCTGAATTTAGGTTCAGCCTCCATTAAACAATTACGAGAAACCGCGCCTAGCGCCAGGCGTCAATGCTGTAGACAGGAGAAGAAGCTCCCCGACGACCGGCCAGTTCCTGGCATACCTCTTCTTCACCGCCGCCAACGATTATGCAGATGTCACGGGGATCATTTACCAGCGGTACCAGGTAATCATCAGCCAGTTCTTTCCAGTGCTTGCCCGAGGTCGGCTCGATTCCCAACCAGCCGTTGGTGCCGATATCAGGCCAGGAATAGGTCTTGTAATGCTCTACCGTGGTGAGGCTCCGCTTCTGGACCCATTCGTACACCTCATCCTTTGTCTTGAAACCGTAATCATGCAGGTGCTGGGCCATTTCAGGGACCATCACGAAGGTAATTCCTCCCTCACGGCTGGCCCAGAATCCGGGCAATAGGTATTCCAGGAAGTTATGGGGGCCGGGGGTTCCCTTGACGTCAAGGCGTCTGGCAATGCCCCCGTGTCCGCTCTTTTGAAGCGCCCGGTATCCGCCGGGGGAGAACTGACCGCCTTGAATGCTGCCCCCGACGTTCATTACCATAGCCACGCTTTCGTCTTTTTTGAAGCCGTACTCCTCGTTCAAGCCTTTCCAACCCGCCGGCAGCCCGTCAGCATTCTCGGCAAAGCAGGTGCCTCCCGAATTAAAGGGGCTGCCGATGCTGTTCATGCGGTTCACCCCGGGAGTGGCCCCCCCGAGGTTAATTGCTATTAGTTGGTAGGCCCGGCCGATCGGCATGTTTACCGGACTACCCGGGTCAATCATTCCAGCCCCGACATTCATTCCTATTTCTTTGGCATAAGGGCCACTGATACAGACCCATTGTCCCCAGAAAACGGTGGTGCCGGTGGAGCAGCTTGATTCGGCGATGGCCAGTACCGCCGGCAAATGCTCAGGCTTACACCCGGCCATAACTGCGATGGTGGCGACCTTCTCCACGGTAGCAGTCATTTTCATGGGCTCAAACTCCACCACATCACCCTTCTTCTTCTCCCTACCCCTCATCATGGCCGGTCTTTCAGACTGGTAAGTGATAAGTTCGTCCGGCTTGTGCCTGGTACCGGTCAGCATTTCCCTGACTCGTTCCTCAGTGGGAACCCTTATCGGCAGCCCGTCTGTATAAACGGCAATCGGAGCGTTTATCGGGAAAGGCACCAGGGTTGTTTTCTGATAGAACGTTTCGGCTTCATCCAGAGTGCCTTCAAAAAGTATCCTTTGCTGGGGTGGCTCCCATCTGCCGGTTTCCTTCTCTTTATCGGTCAGAGGTTCTGTGAGAGCCTCCATGATGGGCCCGATAATGTTATCCACGTCTTCCGGTCCGGTAAGCACCCGTGAAGCGTGAAGATAGCGTACGTTAGGGATTCCGTTTACCAGGGCTGTCTGTTTGACCATTTCGGTCTGGTCTTCAAAATCAATGACGACTGTCGGGATACCTGCTTTCTCCAGCCGGGCCAGGTAGGGCAACTGCCCCCAAACGGCCCCGCTTCACCAGGCCACCCCCTGTATTACCCCGTCACAGGTCCTCATCTCCTCGTCGGATAGCGGCATCGGGGTAGTACCATAGGTCTTTTTTATTTTCCAGGTCACATTAGGATAATCGGTCTTTAACCGCTTCTCCAAAGGTATCGTGATATCCGGCTCTCCGCAGATGCTGAAATAGATTTCCTTGCCATCCAGAGCATCGAGACGCGGGGCCAGGGCATAGGTTTCGGTCGCAGGCTGGATGCCTGCCGGGTTAAGACATTTGTAGGTCTTTTCTGTGTCTGCCATCTTCCTTCTCCTGAAATTTATTCACATCTTTTAGTAACCAAGTTTAAGCTCTGCACGAATGATTGTCAACAAAAGGTCGCTTTAGATGCCGGGTAACAGGACGTCGGGGAAAACCGGATTTCAGAGAATTACCGTGCAGAATTCGTGCTCGATTGAATTACTATTCCAACGCCGCCATTCTGAGACCTTACACAGGCCGGTGAGACATAAATCACATACATTACAGCCAATAGTTAATACAATGCTATTAAGTTATCTAATAAAGGAGGTTAACTGGTGAACATTATCTTGAGAAGGAACAACGGGGGAAGGCCCCTGGTGCCGTTCTATCGGACAGGAAGACTACCCGACGAGATAGACTCCCTTGCCAGGGAGATATGGGATGGTTGGAAACCGCCACAGTTGGAGCAAGTCCTGGTACCTCATACAGATATTTATGAGGGAAAAGACGAGTTGGTGATGAAAACCGAACTTCCGGGCATTGACAAGAAAGACCTGGACATCACCATTGAAGGTGACTGGCTGACAATCAAGGCCGAGAAGATGGAGGAGGTCCAGGAAGAAGTCACCCATCATACCCGTGAAAGGCGTTACGGCCACTACCTCCGTTCCATG
>Ga0187827_10006910_pt1 | contig 12787 bp, 12 predicted proteins | sample ETNtaG_39_FD_167969 | JGI IMG/M metagenome (GOLD analysis project Ga0187827, IMG submission 167969) | Marine microbial and viral communities from oxygen minimum zone, Eastern Pacific Ocean - ETNP2014_SV_150_PacBio MetaG (Illumina Assembly) | ecosystem: Environmental > Aquatic > Marine > Hypoxic... | reverse complement strand
AGCTTCATATTCCGCCTCTTCGCCTACCGCTACGGACGCTGAGTACATTAGACTTCTCATTCCGAGACCAAATGCATCAACCAACCCAACTACGCCGCGAATAAAGGGAGTGCGTGCAAATCTCCCTCTGAGTGGACCACTTAACTCCTTCCTAAATAATTCAATATTACCGTTAGGGTTTCTAACAGCAACTGCCATGACACTTTTCCCACGCATCATGACACCTTCAACTACCGCTTGGCCACCATAAACATTCAATCTATCATCCAAAATCTGTTCCCCTAACTTAAGTTATACGAGGTTAATCATATCAAAGAAATTCTACAATTCGAGCTATAGAGCGTCAAGTGAGGCAAAGTCTAGTTATGTTATACTGATTGCTTGACTAGTCTACCGCAACTCAAACGTATTACACGTGTTGTAACCACTAAGCAGATAAGGCTACCACAAATTGACTGATCTGCCCCAAGATGACGCTGCCCTTGTAGAGAATGCTCAGCGCGACCTAGAGGAGTTTGGCATTATATATGAACGCTACGTACACAAAATATACACTTATATCTACTATCGTACAGGAAATGTACACGATGCTGAGGATCTAACGACCACGGTATTTATGCAAGCAATGAACCATCTGTCTAGGTATACAAATCGTGGACTCCCATTTTCAGCATGGTTATATCGTATTGCACACAACTTGGTATCCAACTGGTATCGCGACCAAAATCGTCGCGAAATTGTCAACATTGAAACCAAGAATCTCACCGCGAACCCTAATGATAGTCCTGACAAAGTAACTGTAACAAATGAAGAGACTGAAATGCTCTTAGACGCTATCCGATCGCTTCCTGCTGACCGACAAGAATTATTAATCCTCAAATTTGTTGAAAAGCTCTCAAATAAAGAAATAGGCAACATCATGCGTCGCAGTGAAGGAGCTATAAAGAGTCTTTATCATCGCACCCTTTTGACATTAAGACAAAATCTCAACAACAAAATAAGTGACCAATGAATTCTCATTCTAAAACCCAATCGAACCCTGACAAGAAACCTCGCTCTCAAGAAGGCACATCATCTTCCTTGAAAGACCTTCTTAACACGTCTCACGCAGTAAAGAGAGTGCTGGAGCCACAAAATCCTCGTCAATCATTCATCGAAGAATTAGCAGAAACTCTCGATTCAAATGTGGAATATGCACGTAAAGCAATGCAAAGTCTCGAGCGCCGTAAACAAAGGGTAAAATGGACGGCAATTGGAGCAGGGGCAGGAATATACGCCCTTAGTGTAGGTATAGTATCTGCCAAATTAATTAAATGGATTTTTCAAAGACGTAGCAAAGATATATCAGACACATAACATTCAATTATTCCATTAGAAACCTAATTTCAATGTTCGAAAGTGACAAGACAGACCATATAAAACTTTTGTACTGGATGATGCTCACCAGAGCAGTGGACGACAGGTCTGTATCGCTTGCAAAACTTGGAAAAATTCCAGGCACAATTTTCTCTCAAAAAGGGCATGAAGCTATTTCAGTCGGTGCCGCATGCGCACTATCTGAAATAGATGTAATTGCACCTATGCATCGCGATCTGGGAGCCTATTTAGTCCGTGGGATGACCCCTGGTCGAATATTTTCCCAAGCGATGGCTCGAGTCACTAGTCCAAGCCAAGGAAGAGATGTGAATACCCATGGCATGGGCGATATAGAATTAGGCATAATTGGCTATGTTAGTCACTTACCGCAATTAATGACAGTTGCTTTAGGAGCAGCATTTTCATTTCAGTACCGCAATGAACCAAGGGTAGCACTAACCTTTACCGGAGATGGAGCCTCATCTGAAGGTGCATTTTCCGAAAGCCTTAATCTGGCTGCCGTACTAAAGTTACCTATAGTTTTTATTCTAGAAGACAACCAGTATGCTTACTCAACACCATCTAAGTATCAGTATGCAATAACTGATCTTGTTGCACGCGCAACCGCATTTGGACTTCCAGGCGTAACAGTTGCTGGAAACAATGTTCTAGATGTTCAAACCGCATCCACTGAAGCTATTGATCGAGCTCGGAGAGGAGATGGCCCCACTCTAATTAAAGCTAATACTATGCGAATGGAAGGGCATGCTCTACACGACTCCGCAAAATACGTGCCAACTGATTTGCTCAACAAATGGAGAGAAAAAGATCCAATAGTAAATTACAAGAGTTTGCTTTATGAAAAGGAGTTACTGGATGAGCAAACCGAGAAAAGTCTAATCAAGCAAATTGATAAAGAAATATCTGCCGGTGTACTTTGGGCAGAAAAAAGCCCATTTCCTGATCCCGCTACTTTAACTGAAGGTGTGTATGCCTGAAATCACATTTCTACAAGCTATTAATCAGGCTCTCCATCAAGAGATGAAAGCTGACGACACAGTATTTATATTGGGACAGGATATAGGTGTTCTAGGAGGAGCCTTCCAGGCTACTGCGGGCCTATTTGACGAATTTGGACGAAAGAGAGTGATCGATACACCTATGTGTGAGTATGCATTTTCGGGATTAGCAAGTGGTGCTGCATTAATGGGTTTACGACCAATAGTGGAATTTCAATTTGCTGATTTTATATCAACTGGCTTTGATCCTATAGTACAGTTCGCTGCTACTCATCATTACCGCCAAAAGAATCCTTTGCCAATAGTGTTTCGGGCTCCATGGGGCGGCGGATCATATGCAGGCCCATTTCATTCACAATGCCCAGAAGCATGGTTTGCTCATACCGCAGGATTAAAAGTAGTCATACCATCAAATCCACACGATGCTAAAGGACTACTCATATCTGCAATAAGAGACCCCAACCCTGTTATATTCTTCGAACCCAAATTCTTGTATAGGAGTCAACGCGGAGATGTTCCATCAGATTCATATACAGTCGATTTAGGTTTAGCTGACGTTGCTCTCGCAGGCACTGACATATCGATCATCACATATGGAGCTATGGTTCCAGAAGCTATCGCAGCAGCTAAAACATTAACTAAATCTAGCATATCATGCGAAGTAATCGATTTGCGAACAATATCTCCATTAGACAGAGAATCAATATTAGCGACTGCTAAGAAAACCGGAAAAGTGCTTATATTACATGAAGCACGCAAAACTGCAGGCATAGGGGCAGAGATAGCTGCCATAATCAGCGAAAATGCGTTTGAATACCTCGATGCTCCAATAAAACGAGTTACAGCACCTGACACCCCAGTTCCTTATAGTCCTCCACTTGAAAATGCATATCGACCTAATTCTGACAATGTTGTCCATGCAGCAAAAGAACTATATTATTTCTAATAGTATACGAATGGCAATTTTCACTATATTGTCATTAATTGCCCACGACGTTCCGCATGCGTCCAATACCCTCAACTTCAGACTCTAGAACATCGCCAGGAACAAGAAAGCGAGGAGGTTGCCTTACAAATCCCACTCCGTCAGGAGTACCTGTCGCAATCACATCACCCGGCACCAAGGTATGACCTTTCGAAAATATTGAGATTGTCTCTGCCACTGTATAAATCTGATCAGATGTATTTGACTCCTGCATAAGCTCACCATTAACCCAGCATCTGAGATCCAAATATTGCGGATCATCCATTTCATCGGAAGTCACAATCCAGGGACCAATCGGACATGAACCATCCAAGCTTTTACCTAAATAAAACTGCTGATGTCTAAATTGAATGTCTCGGGCAGATATATCGTTCAATACTGTATATCCAAAAACATAACTTAACGCGTCATCTACATCAACGTTAATACATTCCCGTCCAATAATCACCGCAAGCTCGACCTCCCAATCAATTTCACTTGAGACTGATGAGTCATAGGGAATTTTTCCATACGGACCGTTTATAGTATTAGTTCCTTTTGTAAACACCAAGGGGTATCCAGCCTCCACCGAAGAAGTACTACCTGTACCAGCTGTCTCTTCGGCATGCGCAGCATAATTTTTTCCCAGGCACATTACATTACCAAGCAACTTCGGTATAGGAGCTGTTAGGCATCTATTATCTATAGGTACCACTTCTATAGTATCCTTTACAGATCTATATCGGTCTTCCAGTTCTTCCGCCGCAGCTATCCACTCAATCATAGTCTTTGGCCATCCTTCGGAGTTCACCAAATATTGAACCCCACCATCAGATATAATACCTAACTGTGTACTGCCTTCGATAACGAATGTACCTATACGCATATTTTTCTCCTTACCAACTGAAATGTTTGATTAATTATACCTATACTGCAGTATCCTGGTCAAAAGTCATTTACCACAGCGTATTATGCTATACCGAAACAACTTATATGACATCCGCACACACCGCATAGCATATATAATCCCACAAACACATCATGCTAATAAAGGAATCTAAATATGAACTCAGGCATAAAATTAGGAGCCATATTCCCACAAACTGAAATAGGTATAGACCCTCAAGATATAAGAGAATACACTTTGGCTGTTGAACGCCTAGACTTTGATTATATTTTGGCATTTGATCATGTTCTTGGAGCTGATGTATCAAACCGTCCAAGCTGGGTAGGACCTTACACACAACAGCACTCATTTCATGAACCATTTGTATTGTTTGCCTATATGGCAGCTATTACTTCAAGCATAGAATTAGCTACCGGTATAATCATCCTCCCTCAAAGACAAACAGCATTGGTTGCCAAGCAGGCAGCTACCCTCGACGTCCTTAGCAATGGTCGACTCAGATTAGGTATTGGTATCGGCTGGAATTCAGTCGAATACGAAGCACTTGGGGAAGATTTTAGTAATCGTGGTATTAGATCAGAGGAACAAGTAGATGTTATGCGTGCCTTGTGGACAAATCAGACAATCAACTACGATGGTCATTGGCATAAAATAACAAGTGCGGGCATCAACCCACTCCCTATACAAAAACCTATCCCCATCTGGTTCGGAGGCAAATCCGAAAAAGTCTTGGAACGCATTGGACGCATAGGAGACGGATGGATAGCTGGTGGGCTAAATGGACCAAACGAGGAAAGCAGTTCAATATTTAGTAATATTCGCGAATACACTAAGAAATCAGGAAGGAACCCTGAAGATGTTGGTTTAGAGACATGGTTGTCTGCCAAACAAGATCCATTAGAATTGCTAGCTGACCAAGCCTTAGAATGGCAAGATGTAGGCGCAACCCATATAGGCATCACAACAATGGGTGCAGGCTACTCCAACATAAAAGAACATATACAGGCTTTGGAATACTTTAAGAAGATGGTGCATAACAACAATTGATATGTACTCCTAATACCCTGTGACGGCGTACGGTCTGCTTCACCTGTATTTTGATATAATAGCTCGCTAGTGCTAACATTAGCACAACATATTCAATACAATTTACTATTTACAATGTAAGCAAGAAACATAAATATGAAACGTACATTTACAGAATATTTACGTATATGCCTAGCAGGATTTTGTATGGGAGCCGCTGATATAGTCCCAGGCGTGTCAGGAGGAACCATGGCATTCATACTAGGTATATACCAAGAGTTACTAAACTCTATAAAGTCTGCCGACTCACATCTGCTCCGCTTATTACTTAGACTGAAATTTAGTGAAGCGTCCAACTACTTCCCATGGCGTTTTTTGACTGCAGTAGGCATCGGAATTTTGATTGCAATACTTACGCTTGCCAAAGTCCTTGAAACCCAGCTCGAAACTAATCCTACGCAAATTTGGTCTTTCTTCTTCGGACTAGTATTAGCTTCAATATTTACAGTAGCTCGTAGTATAAAAGACTGGAGACCTTCTCTGATATTGTTTGCAGCTAGCTCCTGTCTAGTATCTTACTCAATCTTAGGAGTCACACCTACAACCACTCCGGAAACCAACTGGTTCTTGTTTTTGTCCGGAGCTATTGCAATAAACGCTATGATCCTCCCAGGAATATCAGGAGCTTATATTCTAGTTTTGCTTGGTAAATACAAATACATTCTTTCAGCAGTCAACAGCAGAGATGTATTTACTCTTGCAATTGTCCTTGCTGGTGCAGCCATAGGACTAACAACATTTGTAAGATTACTAAGCTGGCTGCTAGACAAGTACCGCAACACGACAATGACACTACTAACTGGACTTATGATAGGTTCCCTGCGAAGATTATGGCCATGGAAAAGCGATGCAAATCCAATGAACCCAATCCTTCCAGAAACCATTAATAATGAAATCCTACTCTCCATTGCAATAGCTATTGCCGGTATGATGGCTATACTAATAATTACCAAAATATCCGCGAACATGGAACGATCATCCAAGATTTCAGAATAAATCACAGCAAATCAAAAGGCATGGGATCCTAATGAGTTACATAACACTTCTGCATTCAAATATCAGATGGGCATTAATTGCAGTAGCACTAACAACTGTAGTGATTTACATACTATGTTCTGTTAAAATAATACGCCATTCCCGGTTTACCAGATTATATTCTGTCGCATTTGCCGGAATACTGGACTTACAGACTGTGCTTGGAATTACATTGCTCACACTCAAAATATTAAATACGGGTCCGAGCTATATCAGGTTTGCCTTACCACATACTATAAGCATGCTATTAGCTGTGGCTACAGCCCATATGGCAGCTCGCTGGTCAAAATCGCCTGACAAAGTGGTGCGTACTCTAATTGCTACACTCGCAGCATCTCTATTAATCCTATCTGGTATACGCGAGATAACCGGACAGTGGCTAGGATGATATCAAACAGCATCTCTTTTTCAAAAAGTGTCCAATAGCATGAACAACTTTTTACATAATGCTGTTACCATAGCTAGAGAAGCAGGCCAGATACTGCATGAAGGATATGGTAATCCTGGCGAGATAACGTATAAGGGCATTTCTGATATAGTTACCCACTATGATCGTAAATCGGAAGAACACATTACGACTTTCCTCGCTAAACATTATCCAAACCACTCTATAAGAGCAGAGGAAAGCGGCGTATCAGGTAATCAAGATAACAATAAATACGAATGGCTTATAGATCCGCTCGACGGAACCACAAATTTTGCCCATAGCTTTCCTTTCTTTGCAGTATCGATTTGCCTATTGGAAGACAATCTACCTGTATTGGGTGTCGTCTACGATCCGATGAGAGACGAAATGTTCACCGCTACAGCTGGAGGAACAGCAAAACTTAACGACAAAAATATCAATGTTACAAAAACATCCAAACTAAAAGACAGTCTACTAGGAACTGGATTTCCTTACGACATGAACACACACGAATCTAACAATTTAACCGAGCTTGGAACCGTACTGCATCAGTCTCAGGGTGTCCGGCGCGCCGGCGCCGCTGCACTTGATCTTTGTTATACAGCTTGCGGCAGACTAGATGCATTTTGGGAAATAGAATTGCAGCCATGGGATATGGCTGCAGGTGCACTAGTAGTGCAAGCAGCAGGCGGTCAACTGACAAATCTTACAGGAAATCCTAAATGGTTTCCTGGCAAATCAATAGTTGCAAGCAATGGGATAATCCACCAAGAACTGTTAGATTGCCTACAGACTCAACCTAGCTGACAAACTCAACAATTGATTTTTTCTAACATGGTATCCTTAGGCCATAAATTTCATGCCTCTAATCAAGTTGAAACGATATGAATAACACATTGAATGCATCACATAACTTATAGGTTGACTACACATGACTGAATTCTTTACGCTTGTATCTCCTAACCAAGCTCTCCAAACCCTCAAAGACCAATTGAATGGTCCGCTAAAATCCGAAACAATACCTAGCGCAGAGGCTCTAAACAGAACACTATCAACAAACATAACCTCACCATCAGACTTACCTGCCTTTCCTCGATCTACTATGGATGGATATGCCGTACGGGCTGAAGACACCTACGGCGCCACACCAAATATGCCAGCCTACCTATCACTTGCAGGCGAAATCCATATGGGAACAGAACCATCATTCAACCTTGAAGCAACTCAAGCCGCACTTATTCACACCGGTGGAATGCTACCCGAGAATGCTGATGCTGTAATTATGATTGAAAACACGCAGACAAGCCGCAAAGACGAAATTGAAATATTTAACGCAGTATCGGTGGGAGAAAATATACTCAATGTAGGCGAAGATGTCACTAAAGACTCAGAAGTTATACCTAATGGATCAATCTTGCGTCCGCAAGATATAGGAGCTCTAATGGCTCTTGGAATTACTAGTGTACACGTCACTGCATCCCCTATTGTAGGTCTAATATCAACTGGTGACGAAGTAGTTCATCCAGACTCAATCATAACTACGGGACAAGTCCGTGACATAAATTCTTACTCACTAAGCGCACTTGTGCAATCGGCTGGCGGAATACCGAAACGATACGGCATCATCAAAGATGACCTCGCCGCGGTACAAGAAGCTGCAGAAATTGGTTCTGAAGAATGTGACATACTGGTAATAGCAGCAGGAAGTTCAGTAAGCGCACGTGATATCACATCTGATGTAATAAACAATCTGGGTGAACCTGGAGTATTAATTCATGGTATTGCAGTCAAGCCAGGCAAACCTACCATCTTGGCCGTAGCAAAAAATAAGCCAATCTTTGGGTTGCCAGGCAATCCAGTTAGCGCTATGGTCGTAGCACGACTACTCCTAGTCCCAACTATTAAATTCCTAAGCGGAGCTAGTCTTGACAGCCAAGTTTCCGCAGTCATCACTGCTGAATTAACTCATAACATACCATCAATTGCTGGACGCGAAGATCATGTGCCCGTACTTATAAAAACCACAGAAGGGAAAACATTAGCAGAACCAGTCTTCGGAAAATCCAATCTAATCTTTACCCTAGTACGATCTACCGGGTCAGTGATCGTACCAATAAATTCGAACGGCTTCATAAAGGGCTCAAAAGTGCAGGTGCACTTGTATTAACTTGTGAATAGACCATATACAAGAAACACTCAATTGATATGCCTGATGAGAACCATAGTTAAGATAATCCACCATGACAACCCGTAATATCTATTTAGAAGACATACCACTCGCTGAGGCTCAAGAGCACTGGCACCAAATACTTGCGAAACATGATATATACCGTCCATTATCAAGCGAAAACATAGAACTTCATTTAGCTTGCGGTCGGGTAACTTCAGAACCAATATGGGCCTTGATATCAGCCCCACACTATCATTCCGCAGCTATGGACGGTTACGCAGTCCATTCAGAAACCACCAATTCCGCAAGTGAAACATCGCCTGGATCGTTACCAATACCCAAAAAGGCTCTATATGTTGATACAGGAAATCCCATACCTATATGGTCAGATGCTGTCATACCAATAGAGAACGTCCAAGTTGACAAATCGACTAACCCACACACTATACAATTCCAAAAATCAGCTTCACCCTGGCAGCATGTACGCACCATGGGAGAAGATATGGTTGCAAGTGAATTAGTCTTACCATCGAACCATCGTATTAGACCAGTAGACATTGGAGCAATAGCCGCATCCGGGCATCATCAAGTAACAGTACGGCGTCTAGCCCGCGTAGCCATCATACCCACCGGCGACGAACTTGTAGAAGTAGGTAGCGACGTAGAGCCAGGACAAATCATAGAATACAACTCGCTTATGCTTGCAGCTCAAGCACACCAATGGGATGCAGTGTCCACCCGATGGCCACCAGTACCCGATCAGAAGGAAGCAATTAGATTAGCACTTCTAAAAGCATCTGACAATCACGACCTAATACTACTTAATGCTGGCTCATCTAGAGGATCAAAGGACTATTCAGCGGAGGCAATATCAGAAATAGGGACTGTACTAGTACATGGAATAGCAGTACGACCTGGACATCCAGTAATTCTAGGCCTAATTAATGCTACTCAAAAAGCACAAGTGTCCACACCAGTAATTGGAGTGCCCGGCTATCCTGTAAGCACTGTTTTAACTGGAGAAATCTTAGTCGAGCCTCTACTATCCCACTGGCAGGGAATACCATCATACGAGCCTCTAACTGTAGAGGCCACATTACCTCGTAAAGTACTCTCCCCTGTAGGAGATGATGAATACATGAGAGTTGCAGTCGGAAATGTAGGTGGCAACATTATAGCAACCCCGCTTTCAAGGGGTGCCGGTGTGATTTCATCTCTAGTGCGCGCTGACGGCATAGTTCGTATACCGCGCTTTTCCGAAGGGCATCCCGCCAAATCAATAGTAAATGTCAATTTATACAGGCATCCGGAGCAAATTAACCGCACCATAGTGGTGATAGGATCACATGATCTAACTTTAGACCTACTAGCACAACATCTCGCAGAAAAATCCAAGGGATTAAGATTAGTCTCAGCCAATGTTGGGAGCATAAGTGGCCTGGTAGCACTTAGAAGAGAAGAATGCCACATTGCAGGCTGTCACTTACTTGATCCATCATCAGGTAAATACAATCTGTCTTATGTAAAACAATATATGCCAGACACACCTGCCAAAATAATATCGCTAGTAGAAAGACAGCAAGGCCTCATAGTACCCAAAGGAAATCCAAAAAACATACTTTCAATCACTGATCTGGCGCGCTCAGATATCAGATTCATCAATAGGCAGCGAGGTGCCGGAACACGAGTGTTTCTCGATTATCAACTCGGGTTAAATGGAATGACAGCCGATGATGTATCTGGATATACGCGAGAACAATATACTCATCTTACTGTAGCAGCCGCCGTAGCTTCAGGCACATCCGATGTTGGTTTAGGCATTCACGCTGCTACGATTGCCCTTGATCTAGATTTTGTACCCCTAGCTACAGAAAACTATGAATTAGTAATACCTCATGCACACTATGAAACCGAATTGATTGGATCGTTATTAGATTTGCTTAACGATCTAGCACTTCGCAACGATATCGCAAAACTACCGGGCTATTCTATAGCAAATATTGGAGCTATAACCTGCGAAGATACTAGTACACACTAAGAGGAACTGGCACAATTAAAAGGAAAAATAAGATCAAAGCAACAAATGCAAGAGATCTTCGATAATCATCCAACTCAGTAATTTCATCAAGTACTTCCGGGTGACTTTGGCCAAATACATAAAGCAAAACAGCCCATATCCACCAACCTGACCAAACAAATCCCAATGCAACTAGTAGCACAATAACCAGCGGTCGCCATGATCTTGCTGATTTACCAAACAATACATACAAAATATGGCCGCCGTCTAACTGACCTACTGGAATAAGATTCAATCCAGTTACAAGCATACCAGCCCAGCCAGCCAATGCCACAGGATGAATAAAAACGTCAGTACCACCACCAGGACCTGGATTGCCTGTGAAAAAAAATACGATCCAATGAATAACCGCAGGAACTTGACCATAGTCTAAGGGCTTAGGAAGTAATTCCCCAAACACTAAATACTTTGCAGCTAGATACATAATGGAATTACCTTCTAATTGGAATCCACTGACAGGAAGAGGTGTTACCTCGGATAAATGCAACCCTATTACAACAACAGGTATTGCCACTGCTAGACCCGCTAATGGGCCAGACAGAGCTACATCTAATAACACACGTTTGTTTCGTATAGCACCTTTCATTTGTATTACAGCGCCCATAGTACCCAGAAAGCCACTTGGGAATGGTATAAAATAAGGCAAAGTGACTGATGCTCCATGCTTGCGCGCCGCAATATAATGCCCCATCTCATGAGCCAATAATATTCCCAACAGACTCAGAGCAAATGGCCATCCCGTCCATAAGACCCTCAACATTAGCCAAGCAGTAATGTTCCCATCAGTCATCTCAGTGCCTCTCAGCACCTCAACAGACTCGCTACTGTGCATACTTCCCGCATAAAGCACTGTAACTAACGTAACAACGAACAACAAAATATTTAACCATGGATTGCCTATCTTCTCAATCGGCATACTTCGGATAACGATTACAAGATCATCTTCCTTATCAATTCTGAAAAGCGGTGTAAGACCTATCTGACCCATAGCCACAGAAAGTCTGTCATAGGCTTCATCAGATTCAACGAACAATTTGCCCCGAATCCGCAAAAGTTCCTTGTCTTTACCTACGACTATATTACTTACATCCATGACATCGGACACCATATCTACTAAAGCTTCGGTTGATACGTCGCCAAGTTTAGTTTCATCAAGCTGATTTACAGTCATAAGTTTTAGTTATCTGATACGATATTAATTACTATATTCCCCCACATATAGTACATCTTATATATTAGATTTAAGTTATCAGAAGAAGCAGGGATGAATGGGAGTCGAACCCACCGTGGCTCGCATAAACGACCCACCAACGGTTTTGAAGACCGCAGAGCCCACCGGGACTCAACCATCCCCACAGTAAAGCATAAGCTAAATCAGCCACTTACGTCAAGTGTTTATCTGCTACATATAGCAATATGTTTACATTACTCATGCTTGACAACATTTCAGGGCACGTCTAGAATTGCCCGAGGCGCCGAGGTAGCTCAGTTGGTAGAGCAACGCCCTGAAAAGGCGTGGGTCCCCAGTTCAAGTCTGGGCCTCGGCACCTTTCAAGTTAAAATCTGTAACGCGGGCGTAGTTCAGCGGTAGAACGTCTCCTTGCCAAGGAGAAGGTCGTGGGTTCGAATCCCATCGCCCGCTCTACAAAACTATGGTAGCAGAACTTTGTCATTCAGTTTTCGGCGACGTGGCCAAGTGGTAAGGCAGGGGCCTGCAAAGCCCTTATTCGCGGGTTCGAATCCCGCCGTCGCCTCTCTTTCATTTAG
>Ga0187827_10006908_pt1 | contig 12787 bp, 18 predicted proteins | sample ETNtaG_39_FD_167969 | JGI IMG/M metagenome (GOLD analysis project Ga0187827, IMG submission 167969) | Marine microbial and viral communities from oxygen minimum zone, Eastern Pacific Ocean - ETNP2014_SV_150_PacBio MetaG (Illumina Assembly) | ecosystem: Environmental > Aquatic > Marine > Hypoxic... | reverse complement strand
CGTTTTGAATGTCATCTTCAACTTTAGATAATATTAATTCTAAAAATTCTAGCATTATTGCACCTATTTCTTCATTAACAGCAGTATTGGCTCCTACATTTTGTGTAATAAACGTATTTTGATCATCGATATTGTCATCTAGAAATTCTATACTATCATTTAAGGTAGCCATATTGTTATTAAGTGAAATAATTCTGGTTTCTAATTTGTTAATTGTTTGCCCTTGGAAATATACCATACTTACCAAGCCAATAATTAATATTAATCTAACTGCATCTAAAATTCGTTCTAAAGTTGTATTCATAGTTTATAATACTATAAACCACAAATATCGTCAACCATTATGGTAATTTTTCTATAAATTCCAAGTATTCTTTGAGTTTTTTAAGTTGTTCTATTAATTTGGTATTTTTCAGTTTTAGGCGTTTTACTTCTGCTTTCAGTTCAGTTGATTCTAATGAGTATTGTTCCGCCATATATTGGGCGGTGTTTTTGTTGTCGTATAGCATACAGTATTATATGCCGGAAAACTCTATCTCAAAATCTTTTGTTGGAAATACTTTAGCAAGGACATTAGAAAATTTTTCAGCATCTTTATCTAGTGCGTCAGCATCTAGTTTTGATTCATATACAAAATGTCCTTCATTAGTTGTATAAGTCCACAGGTCAATTTCGTTAGTAGATTCTGCTAGATAGCGATCTAACCCTTCATTTACTGCGGTACCAAATGCTATTGCAAAATTTTTATCTTGTGAATCGTCTTTAAATATTGCTCTTACAAAATGGGTATTGTACATGATTAATAATTGTAGAGTACTTTACTAATGACTCCAGTTCCTGATGTATCTGTTGAATCAAATTCTACCCAAGCACGAATATAGGTAAAATTACCAGTAAAGTTATATGCTGATACTCTAGTTGTTCCTCCAGTACTATCATTATAGTCAGTTGTAGGCCCTGTTAGTGTTAAATCTGCCCAATCGTTGTCTCCTGGGGTTTTTGCTAATGTTCCTTGAATTCCAACTTGTCCTACAAAGCCGGTAAGATAAAAGGCCACAGTATGTAAACCGTCTGTAAAGCCGTAATAACCATCTGCTTTATGTTTATCCCCATAGACTGTGGTAGTTGTACCACCCGATGGGTGTGATGTAGATCCTAGTATAGTAATACTTGTGCTTGGCATACTGTATTTACCATGTTGTTGCGTAGTTGTGATCAACTACTTTTGATGGACATTTAATTGCACATTCAAAAAATGTTTTATTAGTGATTAAAGAGTCAAATAGTTCAGTCCATTTGTCGCTATTTAATACTTCTTCTAATGTGTTGTTATTTAGGTCAAATTCTGGTGATATCCAATATGGTTCTTGATGATCAAATCTTTGTGCTACCCAACAACATGGAAAAAATTTACCTTTTGAATTAATATACATTCCTTTATTTCCTATTAAACATATTGGTATATGTGGTGAGTCATTGTATATGCTTTTAACGCCTGTATATAAATTACTATTATGTTTTATATAATTTCGTTTATATTGTCTATCTGTAAGGCTGTGTATTGTTCTATCATAACGATGATCACCTGCAATAAGTTCTTTATTATTAGGTTCAAATTTATCATATCCATTAACATTATAATGATCATATTTTGATCCAAATTGTGTTGATAATGTTAGTTGCCAAAGGTCGCAACCAATATCTATTGCTAATTGTTTCATATGATCTAGTTTATGTTCATTAAATTTAAATGCAATACAGGCCCATTGTACAAATGCTTCACTGTTATTGCACATAATTTCTAAGCCAACCATCATACTTTTCCAATTACAGTTTATACGATATTCTTCATTTGACTCTTGATCAAATCCATCTATAGAAAAGTGTATAAGATCATTATTGTTTAAGGTTTTTGCTAATTTGTTCCACCAGATTGAAGTTTTGTATGATCCGTTAGTAACTATTTCAATTTGAATATTTTTATTATTTTGTTTAATATATTCTATTACATTTAAAAAATCTTTAGCATAAATTGGGTCTCCATCGTCGCCACAAAAAGTAAATTTTTGTACTTCATGTTTAAGCAATTCAGGTGTAAATGTATTCTTAAAAAAGTTTAAGTCTAATTCAGTTTGAACTAATGTATTTGGAACTAATGCCCTTGGACACCTTGGACATTCTAGAGTGCATTTAGAAGATATTTCTATGTGCCAATGCCATAATGGCCATTTATAAATGTTACGCATATTCTAATTATTTTCTTTTTTTCTTTGGTTTTAATAAGCCATATGCTTCAGCAAATTTATTCCAAGCCATACCTTCTAAAGTTTCTACGTCGTCACTGTGTATAATAGTGTATGACCCTTCATTTATTGTATATCCAGTAAATTGAATATGGTCGCCTTTTTGAATAACTTGATCTAATAATATAGTTTTATGTTTTCGTCCTACCCCACCGTTAAATAATTTTATATCACATTTACCGTATATTTCTGAATTGTGACTTATAAGTTTTTTTTTAATAATTTTTTTTAAAATTCTATTTTTCATCAAATAAATCTTTTTGTTGAGCACTTGGTAAATCTCTTCTTAGAACAAATGATTCGACGTGTCTAATATTTTTCCCCATGAATAATTGTACCATATGTAATAATTTTTTATCTTGCACCCAAAATTTGCGAAAATTTCGATCGCCATAATTTCCCCATCTTGCAGATATTTTAATTCTTTTACCAAATGGTTCAGACCAGCGAAGAAATCTTTCGCATACACCATCATCATTATAATAACCTACATCACATGAATAACGATACTTGTTATAAGGTAGTCTATTAACTATTGTGGTATTTCTTTTGTTTTTAAGTATGTCTAGTTCGTCATTATTTGCTGGTTGTTCTATATATTCTACTATGTTAGGAAATTTATCTGCCATATCTTTTATTAAGTTATAGTCATTTGTATAATATGTTATAATTCGCCAGTATTCATTTATGCGACCAACTTGTAAAAGTTTATTGGCTCTCGCCCAAAATATCCAGTCGTACATTTCTTGTAATTGGTCTCCAGTACCGTGTTCCCATAGCCATTGATGGCCTGATGAGTTTGGATTCCTAATATCTTTCATTAAACTTTTTACTTTTTTTTGAACAGTACTTTCTCTAGCATAACTTAATAATACTTTAATATATTGATTATATCCTGTTGGCATTCTTAATCTAATTTTATATGCCCAATTGGTGTAAAACAATTTCTTTGAATATCTTATTTCCATTGTATGTCTAATTTTTCATCTTTGGTTGTAATATTAATTACGGTTTTTTTCTGCGTATCTTCAAATAATAATTTTCTACTTATTGGTGTTTTAATATCATTGTCAATAACTCTTGCTAAAGGTCTTGCACCCATTTTTTCATCAAATCCTTTATCTAATAGATAGTTGACGGCTTCCTTGGATAATTCAACTTTTACTTTTTTATCTTTAAGTTGATCATTAAGTTCAGCAATAAATTTATCAACAATTAGTTTCATTGTATCTTCGTTTAATTTACTAAATTTAATTGTTGCGTCTAGTCTATTTCTAAATTCTGGTGCAAAGAAATGTTTAACAGCATCATCATCAGCAGTCTTGTCTTGTTTTGTAAATCCAATTGTCATTTTTTCCATTTCTTCAGCACCTAAATTAGATGTCATAATAAGAATTGTATTACGCATATCTGCTTTTTTACCATTTGATCCAGTAATAAATCCGTAATCCATAACTTGAAGCATTACACTATTAACACTTGTATGAGCCTTTTCAATTTCGTCTAACAATAATATAGCATTCGGGTGTTTTTCAATTTCATTAACTAATAATCCAGCACCAACAGTTCCGTCTTCATAACCAACATACCCTGGAGGTGCACCAATAAATTTTGCTACAGAATGCTTTTCTTGAAACTCACTCATATCAAAACGTACTAGGGGCATATTCATTAGTTCACTTAATTGCTTTGCGGTTTCAGTTTTACCACATCCTGTAGGTCCTATGAATAAAAATGATCCAATTGGTTTTGTTTCACTTTTTAATCCTGCTCTGGCTACTACAATTTTATCTATAATTTTATGTATAGCATCGTCTTGTCCAAATACCACTTTAGTCATTTTTGGTTCTAGTTCTTTTAAGTTTGTAGATTCTTTTTGTGCAATTTGTGTTTCTTCTATACCTGTCATACGTGATACTTCACGTACTACTGATTCATGGTTTACGATCATTTCTTTTGATGGATAAACTTTAAATTTTGCACAGGCACTATCTATGATATCTAGTGCTTTGTCTGGTAACTTTTTATCATGAATATACTTTGATGAGTAATCTACAGCATATTTTAAAGCATCATCATCTATTTTTACTTTATGGAATTTTTCATAGTATTCTTTAACACCTTTTAATATATCTAAAGTTGTTTCGCGATTAGGCTCGTCAATAGTAATTCTATGAAATCTACGCATTAAAGGTCTATCTTTTTCAAAACTTGTTCTGTATTCTTCCCAAGTGGTGCTGGCTATTACTTTTAATGCACCTTTGGCTAGTGATGGTTTTAGTAAATTTGCAAGATCGGTTGACCCCTGTCCAGATTGTCCTGCTCCAGACATCATATGGGCCTCATCTATAAACATTATTACTTTGCTCTTTTTTTCTAATGCTTGTAATACTAATTTAAGACGTTCTTCAAAATCACCTCTATATCTTGATCCAGCCAATAATGCTCCAATATCTAATGCATAAACAGTATGGTCTTCTAAGAATTTAGGGCATTTTTTATCATGTATTTTTTGGGCCAATCCTTCTATAATTGCTGTTTTACCAACTCCAGGATCTCCTACTAGTAATACGTTGTTTTTTGTTTTTCTTGCTAATGTTTGTGCTATGTCATTTAATGATTGTTCTCTACCTATTAATGGATCAAATTGTTCTTTCTTAGCCATTTCAGTTAAATCTAATGTAAAACTTCTTAATACTTTGTTGGCCTGTCCTTCATCTAGTGGGGCCCCTTCTTGAATTCCCATTGTATAAGTTTGATTAATATAATCTGCTAGTGATTTTTTATTAAGTTTATATTTTTTCATCAAAAATGCAACAAAACTTTTATCTTCTGAAAACATTGATAAGAATATATCAATTGGTTCTATTTCATCTTTTCCTAAAAATAATACACTTGTGAAACATCTATTGAATACACGTTCCAATGATGCTGTTTTCTTTGGCGGGGCCTTATCATTTTTAGATTTGATTGTGTTTAGTTGTGTTCCTAAATAATGAGCAAGGTCTTTGCTCATTGCTTCAATTTTAACTCCGAAATCGTTTAAAAAGTTTGCAAATGATTTATCTTGGATCATAGCCAAGAGCATATGTTCTATTGTAACATATTCATGCTTATATTTTTTTGCAATATCTACTGCATTATTAAAGATTTTTTCTAAACTATTATTTGGTACTAGCATATATTAATTATTGTATGATAAATTTTGCGTATGTCAAGTATCTACTAGGTAAAATATTTGGCAAGAATATCTTTTTGCTCTTGTGTAAAGTTAGATGGTATTAATACATCAATTCTAACAAACAAATGACCTTTTTGATTTGATCTTATAATTGGCATTCCTTCATTTGGTATTCTTATAAACGTTCCAGGTTGTGTACCAGCCTTTATAGTTGCTTTAATTGTTTTGCTAGACATTGTTTTTATGATTATTATGGTGCCTAATATGGCTTCAAAAGCATCTATCTGTCTAAATGTGTACAAATCATTACTTCGTCGTTCCCACATAGGGTTTTTATTAACTTGCACTCTTACTTGTAGATTTCCAGGTTTAATACCTTGTATTGAGTCATCGCCTAACTCTTTATAATTGAGTGTCATACCATTATTAACTCCTGCAGGGAAATCTAAGTCTACAACTTGTCTTTTTCCAGATCCAAGTTGTACGGATATTTGTTTTTTAAGACCATTATATGCATTTTCTAAACTAATTGGTACTGTAATAGTCATATCACGATTTTTAGGTGCTCTTCTACGTTGTCGAAACGGATCCTGTCCTCCAAAGAAATCAGTGAATATGTCGTCTAGATTAAATCCAAACGGTTGGTTGGTGTGAGTAAATTTTATATTATTACCAAATCTTCTTTGTGCGTCATATTGCTGTCTTTTTTCTGTTGTTTTTAGACCATCGTAGGCGGCACTAATTTCTTTAAATTTTTTTTCATCACCACCTTTATCAGGATGATATTGCATGGCTAATTTTTTGTATGCTTTTTTAATTTCTTTATCTGTCGCTTTTTCAGATACACCTAATGTTTCATAATGTGTAGCCATTGTATATTATAGCATACCTAAAATCAATTCACTAACAAATTTATTACCTGCATAGTTCATATGATTTGGTAAAGTTACCCATCCAAGATCGCCTGGGGCCCATTTTTGTTCATCATTGTCGGGTGTTTGGTAATCATAACTTATTCTTGCAAGACTTTTTTTATTATAACTATTTTCCAATCTAACGTCCCAGTTATAATCTCTAAAATTTAGTTCTTTTGTACTAAAACTAAAAAGATGTAAAACTTTGGTATTTGTTTCTTTGCAAATTTTATCACATTCTTTTACTAATGCAATATGTGATAATTCATGAAATCCATACTCCATTAAATGTTCGTAATATAAGTTTCCTGCGTTCCAAATTTTACTTACATTTTTATTCATCTCACATGGTCCTGCCCCTAAAGGTTTATGATGCCTATTTGCTAGTCGATAAGGATCTGTATGGCATATAATAGCCATATCAATTTTGGGCCTATCTATAGTTTCTATAATTTTTTTTAAATGTTTTAGTATAGTATATTCACTACAACCTTGTTTACCTTTCCAAACAATCTCTGCGTTAAGGTATTCTTTAACAAGTATCGGCCAAGTACCAACGTCGATGTCAGCACAAAAACTATCACCAATAAATGCTATCTTCATAATGCAATATTTAAGGAAAAGTCGTTTTGGTTATTTTTTATTTTTAGGAATTGTTGCACCAGGTTTACCAACATATAATCCAAAGAATGCCGCCCCTGCACCAACTATTGTTGATATGTACATTGCCTGAGCATTTGTTGGTTCTGGTAATTGCATAAACCACGTTACTGATTTATAAAATGCATAGATGTAAGACAACATTATAAGTCTAGGTATAAATCTAAATTTATCTAATAAACCTGCTGTCTTATTATACCATGTAGGCGCATCTTGTCCAGAGTCAGGAACAAGATCACTTTTATTCAGTTCGTATGTTATTTCTTTGACTTTAATTTTATCTTCTTCAGGCATATTGTTATTTATTTTCTAACTTTTTAATTCGGTTTTCTAGTTCTTCTATATTCTTTGCAATATCAGGAAAAGTTACTTTCCAAGCATTTCTAGGTTGATCAAGCCATGTCAATCCCCATTTATCACGTAAGTAATCTATAACGTTGTCAAATTTACTGTATGACCATATACCTAGTCTAGTAGTTTTAAAGTAATGGATAAATGCGGCTCCAATTATAGCACCAACTATAGCAGTATAGATCCATAGTCTATCTGATAGCATAGTTTCTATCATTTATTCTTCGTTTTCATGCACAGTTTCATAATAGTCTTTATATGCTACTATAATATTTCTATGCTCTGCTATTGCTATTCTTATATCTGCAAAGTTAGTAGATATAGTTTCATAACCTTCTTGATCTAATGCAAACAACACTACATCTTGCTTTGGATCTTCTTTAAGTTTATTCCAAACTTCTTCAGCATTGTTTTCGTTAATAATAATCCATTCTACTTCTTTAAGTTTTAATGGTGCAGGTAAGTCTATATTTAGAGGTGTTTTAGGTTCTGGTCTATTTAATACTTCTATCATTTTTATAGGAGTCGTGCAACTTTGCAATATAAACATTGTGACTATTATTAATGCAATATATCTCATAAGTTCTTTTCTTTCCACGCATCTGACTGTGCGTTAGGATCAAAATTTGGATTTGCTAATCTCCAACACTCTGGATTAATTTCGCTTGGTTTAGAAGCAGTTAATTCATCTTCAGTAAGTTCAGCACCAGAGGCAATTTCCAAACATCGATTTGCATTTTCAGTTTCTTTATTAATTACCTTTTCAACTAATCCTGGTTTGTTTTCTGCTAAATTACCAAGGTCATGTCTACCTAGTTTATTAGTAAGATTTTTTTTATCGGCTTCTAATGCATCATTTTTTGTTGCTAAATCTTTGTTTATAGATTGTATTTGTTCAAACTCTTGTTTTTGTTGTTCAATTAATGCTTGTTGTTCTGTAACAGCACTTGTTAACTTTATCTCATTGGCTTTAAGTAATTGATTATCTGCTCGTAGTTTTTGTACATAGAAGTATCCACTTGCACCACCGGCGAGCATTATCACCATTAATAAAAGTTTAATTTGAAGCATTATTGTTTGCTAGGGCCACCTACTGCCATAAAAAAGTCTGCAATAACAGGACCAAATGTTGCTATTGCCCATATTAAGAATGCAATGCTGACAAGTCCTGCTAGTAACCATTTGTTATTTTTATTGTCAGCGGCCATTTTAAAAGCAATTAATTCATTGCCTAAAACTCTAGCACTGATTTCAAATTTACTTTCTTTATGATCATCGTCTGCCATTATGCTAATGCCCTTATTCTATTTCGTAATCTTTCTGCTCTGGAACCTACTTGTTTTGCCCAGCGAGAGTCCATCATTTCAACAGCCGCCTTTTCCCAGTCGCCTGCATTTACACCTGCAATAAATTTTTTAAATTTAGATAGTCTTGGTCTTCCCATATTGAATGTCATATTTACAATCACTTGCTGTGCTTCTTCTGGTAAATCTTCTAAATCAGGAAAAAGTTTTTTTGCTTCGTCAATCATAACAGAAACATCTTCATCGAATGCTTCGTTTACTCTATCTAAATGAACACCAGTGCCAACTGATTGACCATATTCTTCATCTGATTCTACGATTAAATGTCCTATGCCAAATGTTGGGTATCCTAAATGATCTTTGTAGATTTCGTACTTGACGCCCTCATCTACTTTGAGGGTCTCTCTTAATTGTTCTATATCCACTATACTACCTCGTTGGTATATCGCAATGGACTTACTGCCATTATTTGTTCTAAGGTATTTAACTGGTATATGTATCGTTTAGGATCTTTATAGAATTTGAATTCCCAATCTTTATCTTCAGTAAGTATTTTAAGTTCTCCAACTAATTTGTCTATTTCTTTAACAGATTTCCTACTGCGTGGAAATTCTGCAAAGACTTTATAAAAACCATGTCTATTTGTACTATCTATAGCATCTGCATCTAGTACTTCATTATAGCCTTTTTCAATAAAATTTTCTAAATCCTTTGCTACGTCTAAGTATTTTGCATTAAAATCTAGTACAATAACGTCTTTATCTTCACCCATTTTGCTTTTGTACCTATCCACGCCAAACATTGGATCTACATATTCTCTTAGATCACCTTTTTCAATTGATGAATCTAAGAAACTGTAATCTTCTGTAACATTTTCTTTGTTTTCTTCACCATATGCTTTTAAAACTGGTTTTGGCATACATATTTCTACAATCCATACAGGAGTAGGATCAAATTTAGGTTTTTTAGTACCTGGTCTAAAATCAGCATAACTTTCAATTTTACGTGGTTCTAACAATTGATCTTTTTTATACAGTACTTTACAGCCATTTTCAGTAAGTCTAGTTCCACCTTCTGGATTAGGCATCTCATCTGTTCTATACATAAATGAACATTTTACTCTATGGCGTTCAACGATAGGTCCTTCAACTAATTCACCTTTTTTCCAGTTTTTATACAAATACATATCGAGTCTATCAAATACTCGTTCAAAGTCCGTAAGAACCTTCAATTGACCTGTGTTTTCGTATATGCGTTGTATGTTTTTTAAAACTTCTACTAGATCATGCATGATACAGTATTTATGCGGTTAGAAAGGTATCTATTCATATAACATTTCACTATATGATACGTAGTTTTTTATATTAATACCACGTTTTTTATCTATTTCTTTGTTCCAGAGTTTTAATTGTGCCCTTTTAGATGCTGAATATAGGGTTTCATCGTATTGATTTTTTAACGTATCAACAACTTCGTTGTAAAATTTTTCTAAACAAGGAAAAAATTGTAATTGTTCTTTTGTTACTTTGTTTAGATTATCTAAACATAAATTTCTATATTCTATTGTTGAATGAATCATATCCATAAATTCTGGACCATGTAAGAAAATTGCTTGTATATCCCATTTAATATTATTGTGTTGATTATTACTTGCTAAATTATATGCCCATTCAATTATTTTATGAAGATTATTAACATTAATAATATTAACAGTTGGTGTAAAGTATAAGTCAATTTTTGTATTTGATAATCTGGCATGATCAATTATTGTACTAACATTTTTTGTAATGGCTGACCATTTGCTTGGATACCTAATATATTCTTGTATACCTTCTATTCCATCAATACTTAAATTTAATGAAACCCTTCTAAACTCTCCAATAATGTTTAAAAAACGTTTTTGTGCATTTGTAACATTTGTATTAAAAACTAAAGAAATATTTTTAGCATAACCTTTTTCAATAAGTTTTTGTAAAAATTGATAGTTTCCTTCTACTAGTGTTGGCTCACCTCCTGTAAGATATATTAATTTTACATGAGGCATATACAATTCTAATTCAGTCCAAATATCTGAATCAATATTATACCAATCGAATGTATAAGTTTTTGCACTATCAGGAGCAAGTAATCTAAATTTCTCATTTTTATTAGCAATGTTTTCAAGTTCTTCACCAAGTTCACTGGAGTACATTCCAGTACACATACGACATCTTAAGTTGCATAAATTTCCAAAACGTATATCTAAATAAATTGGTAAGTCAGGCATGACGTGTTTTGATTCACGTACCTTTTTTTGATCTAGTCTCATACCTTGGAAACTGGTAGTGTATTGGGTGTTGACCAATTCTGCATTATAATCCTCATAGTATTGTTTAACCTCTTTGACTTTGTTTGCCCAGTCATCATTTGCTCGTTGTCTAAAACTATATTCATTATTACGTTCTTTTCTATAACATTGTCCACAATCTTTTATTTGTTTACCTTGAATCATACGTTCTCGTATGTCCTTCATATATTCGTCATTCCATAAATGACTTAACTTATTTTTTGATACGTGCATATGAGAACCTTCTAGTTTTTTAGTAGGTGCTTCTGCTACACAGCACAATTTAACCGATCCATCAGTATCGATCATTTGATGCATCCATGGGTAGATGCAGAAAGTTTTTGAAATATTATTATCCATAAAAGTCTGGTATATAGTCTTCTATTTTAAGTTTCCTAATTGTGCATAATTGGTTAATATATTCATAAAGAGGTTTTGTTCTATCAATATTATTACTATTAAATAAAGTTTTTTTTAAATTAATTAATTCTAAGTCAAATTTTGTAGCAGATTTTATTCTAGTAGATGATTTTAAATATTTTTCTAATTGTGTTAAAAACTTGTTTTTCATATAAGTTGGTGCAGATAGAATATCTAATTGTATTGGACCATATACTCTTTGTAAATTTACTCGTAACATTTTATTTTTTTTAGCATATAAGTTTTGCATTTCTATAATCCAATTCATGAATTGTTCAAATCCAAAAATAGATAATGTTTGTAATGCAACATGAATAGATAATTCAAATTTGGTGTCGGCTAATGCTTTTATATTTTTAGTAACTTGTTTAAAGTTACTTGGGTATCTTATAAAATCATTTGATTTTCCATACCCATCTACACTTGCATTAATTGTAACTAATTTAAATTTTTTGAGATTGTTATAAAATCTATTGTTTATGTTAGTTAGATTGCTTACAACACCTATGTTTATATTTTTAGCCAATTCTTTGTCTACTAGAAAATCAATGTATTCATCGTATTCAGGAATAAGAGAAGGTTCACCACCTTGTAAATTAATATGTTCTATATCAGTTGACATTTCGCATATATCTTTAAGAACTTGTGGACTAATAGTTTGTACACCATTACTCGATTTGAAATCTCCGGTTTCATTGGCCCAAGTAGAACTTCTATTACTGTTACACATTATACATTTAAGATTACAAAAATTAGACCAATCTAAGTCAAGTGATACAGGATTCTTTTTAATTGGGGTATTCTTATAAAAACTATTATATTCATGTCTCCAACTTACTGCTCCTGCTTTTTCTCTATAATAACAATTTTGACAAACTGGGATAGGAATATTATCAGTCATTGATTTTTTTGCTTGTGAACGTATATCACTATTCCAAAATCCTTTTGGATGTTGATCTTTGTGCTTTCCGCCAGGACCACAAAGTCCAGTTCCTCTATGTGAACTACCTAGACCTATAAATGCAAATTTACAGTATACCGACATTATATTAGTATTTAATGATTATATTTCTTAGCTGGAATATACTTTATTAATAGTATTATTAACTTTTACGAACGTTGCACATTTTGGCATATCTTTAATTCTTCTTGCTCCTATGTATGTACAAGTGGATCTTACACCACCTATTATTTCAATTACAGTAGGTTCAATTGGGCCTCTATTATCTAACAATACACTTTTGCCTTCTGCACCACGGTAACCATCTTTTCTAGCACCATGAACTTCCATAGCACGATCTGAAGCCATGCCGTAGAACTCTACTTTT
>Ga0187827_10006906_pt1 | contig 12789 bp, 13 predicted proteins | sample ETNtaG_39_FD_167969 | JGI IMG/M metagenome (GOLD analysis project Ga0187827, IMG submission 167969) | Marine microbial and viral communities from oxygen minimum zone, Eastern Pacific Ocean - ETNP2014_SV_150_PacBio MetaG (Illumina Assembly) | ecosystem: Environmental > Aquatic > Marine > Hypoxic... | reverse complement strand
TCCTACTTATCAATTATCTGCTACCGTAGATGATCATTTAATGAATATTACCCATGTTATTAGAGGAGATGATCACAAAATTAATGCATTTAAACAAAAACAAATTTATGATGCTATGAAATGGAAAGTGCCATATTTTGCTCATATACCCCTAATTCATAGTAATGAAGGAAAAAAATTATCAAAAAGAGATAAAGCTTCTACAATAGATGATTATATAAAAATTGGCATTTTATCAGATGCTTTAAGAAATTATTTATTAAGACTTGGTTGGTCTTTTAAAGATAAAGAAATATTTACTTTAGATGAAAGCATTAAACATTTTGACTTGTCTGGTATAGGAAAGTCGCCATCAAAATTAGATATGAGTCGTATTTTATCAATGAATGAAACATATATTAAAAATATGAGCGAAGATAAGTTATATTCGAACCTTGTAGGTTACAGCGAAATATACTTAAAAAAGATTGATAACAAATTTGATGATACTTTGAAAAAATCACTTCATTTCCTTAAAAATAAAGCCAAAACATTAGATGATATATATAATAATGCTCAATACATAATTAATGATCAAATTAATATCTTGCCAGAAGATATAAAGCTTTTAGACAATTTATCTAAGAAAATTTTAAATGATTTTTTAAAAGAATTTGAAAATTTATCAAATTTAAGCAAAGAAAATTTGGAGAAAATAATAAAAGGATTAATTGATAAGCACAAAACAAACTTTAAAGGAGTGGGACAGCCCTTAAGAATTGCTTTAACAGGGTCTAAATTTGGACCCGGAATTTATGATATTATTCAATCTCTTGATAAGAATAATACCATAAAAAGATTAAAGGCTATTAATTAGAATGGAACTTGCTAGGTCGAAAGATTTATCAGTTTTAAAATCTTTAATTATTGCTTTAAACTGATTAACTTGATTTATTGAAAGATCAGGATTAATTAAAAATTCATCAACTTTACTAAATATATTTTTTGCATTACATTTTTTTTGTAAAAGCTCCGGTATAATTTCTTTACCAGCAGCTATATTAATAATGTTTGCGAATTTTACTTTGACCAACATCTTAACAATAAAAAAATTAATAAAATTAATTTTATAAATTATTATTGATGGGACATTAGCATTACAAATTTCTAGAGAAATCGTTCCAGACTTGGCTACAGCAAACGAAGATTTTTTAAGAATATAAGATTTTATTTTTTCATCACTTATAACATCACAATTTTTAATATCTCCCTTAGATATTAGATTTTTAAGTGTATCTCTATGTTCGTTTGTTGTATGAAAAATGAAATGTATATCATTGTACTTTTTATTCATCATTTTTATAAATTTCAATAAAATAGGTGTCAAAACATTAATTTCCGAAATACGACTACCAGAAAAAATAGAAATAATTTTATTATTTTCGTTAATGACATTCTTTATATCGATTTTATTTTTTTCATTATCTTCAAGAAGAGGGTGCCCAACAAAAGTACAATTGACATTTTCTTTGTCAAAGTATTGTTTCTCAAATGGAAATAATAACAAAATATGGTCTAAAAAATTTTTAAGTTTTTTGACCCTATATTCTCTCCAAATCCATATCTGTGGAGCCACATAATGAATAGTTTTAATGTTTGGTTTTAATTTTTTAACTCTTTCAGCGACCCTTAAGGTAAAATCTGGACTATCTACACTAAATAAAATATCAGGATTAAATTCTAATATTTTATTTACTGTTTCATTAATTTTTTTTTTAATTTTAAATATATTTAATAAAACTTTGGTGAATCCAAGATAAGTAACTTCATTTAAGTCATATAAAGATTTAATCCCTAAAGATTTTAAATATTGACCACCTACAGATAAATATTCTATATCAGGCTTTGAACTTTTTAGATTAGCTATAACCTTTGAGGCCAATTTATCTCCTGAGGGTTCGCCAGTAAGAACAAATATTTTTTTCATTTTGCTGTAATAAACATTTTGTTCTTATTGGCAAAGTTGATGCATTTGCTTCTTTCTAAAAAAACATTTTGTTTTGCTTTTAGAACTATTCCTTTAAGGCTAGCAGCTCTACATTGAACTAAGGTCTTTAATCCAACTGTTGGTAAATCAATTCTTAGATCTTGTTTTTTCTTGGGAAACTTGGCTAAAACACCATTATATTTTTCTGTTTTACTTCTGCTTCTTTTTAACATTTTTTCAGTACCACCCTTTCCTTCAATCGCAACAACTTTGTTATTTCTAACTATAGTTCCTTGGCTAAAAGTGTATTTGTCTAATTTGCTCAAGGTTAATATCGCTTTTTTAATATCAAGATTATCTTCTTTGTTAGGTTTGACTTTAGAATAAGTTCCTTTTTTAAGTGTAAGTTCAGGATTATAAGTTAAAGAACTAATAGTGCTTATTTTTTCCTGTTTTAATATTTTAATTATTTCTCTTAAAATTGCCACATCGCCTATTTTTGAGCTTTTGACAATTCTTGGAATATAATAAATTCCTTTTAAATCTAATTTAAGTTTTGAAAAATTTGGTTTTATTACCTTGCCAGCAAACAATACTTTTTTGCATCTATTTTCTTTGAGTATTTTAATTATCTTTCCAAATTGACCGATTGAAACGCTATAAAAGTGTTTATCTCTCTTGAATTTTTTTCTCTTTGTTAAATCAATAATTAAATACTTTGACTTTCTTTTTTTTATCTTTTTTAAAATTTCATTTGGAAAATTTGTTTCTCCAAATATCAAGCCAATCATTTTACTCTTTAGAAAATGGTGTACAAATAGATCTTTTTTTATCTTTCATAATAAAATTGATTACTTCTTTCACAAGTGGGTTTTCTTTAAATTCACCATTTAATTTATCTAAATTTTTATTAAGATTTTTTGTCAAAAAAATTTCTTTATATGCTTCTGTAAGGCCTAAAATATCTTTATTGTTATAATTACATCTTCTTAATCCAATTAAATTTAATCCTTGTAAATAATTTCTGTTTCCAATTGACAAACCAAATGGAATTACATCATTTAAAACCCCGGTCATTCCTCCGATCATTGCCAACCTTCCAATTCTTGTAAATTGTTGAACAGCTGAGTTTCCCCCTATAACTACATTGTCTTCAACGGTAACATGTCCTCCTAAGGGAACGTTATTCGCTATAATGACATTGTTGCCAATATGACAATCATGAGCGATATGAGAAGAAATCATAAACAAACAATTGTTGCCTATTTTAGTTAACCCGCCACCTCCAAATGTGCCTGGATTTATTGTAACATATTCTCTAATTTTATTATTTTTCCCTATCTCGAGGCTTGTATCTTCACCCATATATTTAATATCTTGTGGATCAGCACCAATACTTGCAAAGGGAAATATTTTTGTTCCAGCTCCAATTTTTGTACGACCTGCAATATTAACGTGAGAAAATATTTCAACATCATCACCTATTTCAACATTTGGGCCAATCACCGTATATGGGCCAATATTGACTGTTTTTGAAATTTTAGATTTTGAATCAATTATGCTAGTTTTGTGAATCATTACTGACTTCTATCCATAATTGTTGCTGCCCATTCTGCATCAGCCATTAATGTTTCGTTAACTTTTGCCATTCCTTTATATTTCCAAACTCTACCGCGTGATCTGATAGCTTCGATTTCAAGTAAAAGCTTACAATCTGGTATAATCGGTTTTCTAAAACGAGCTTTATCAACACTCATTAAATAGACCAATTTATTTTCAACCTCTTTTGGATTTAAACTGAAAGCTGTAAGTGCGGCTGCGGCTTGGCCAAAAGCCTCCACAATCATCACACCTGGCATAACTGGTTGATCCGGAAAATGTCCTTGGAAAAAAAAAGAATCTTTTTTAACATTTATAATACCTACTGCAGATTTGTGTGGCACAATATTAACTAATTCATCAATTAGCAGCATTGGCTCTCGATGAGGAAGTAGATTTGTTATTTGCTCTTTGTTAAGAGCATTATTGTTACCCATTAGATCTCCAATTTTTAACAAATTTTTTAAAATCCATAGAGGGATAACCCATTACTTTTTTATTATCAGGTATATCTTTAATAACTCCGCTATTTCCACCAATTTTTACGTTGTTACCAATTTTAAGATGACCTGAAATTCCAGCTTGACCGCCAATTACAACATTATCTCCTATAACTGTACTTCCAGAAATTCCAACCTGGGAAACAATCATGCAATTTTTACCAATTTTAACATTATGCCCGATTTGAACCAAGTTATCTACAAAAGTATTTTCACCCAAAATAGTGTCACTAATTGATCCTCTGTCAATTGTCGTTCCCGAACCTATTTCTACTCCTTTCATTAATAATACTTTACCAATATGAGGAATTCTAAAATTTTTCGATTTGTCAGGTATAAAACCAAATCCTTTGCTACCAATTTTGACTCCATCTTTTATGTGCACTTCACTTTCAAGTACTGAATTTTTAATTACAACAAAGGATCCTATTGAGCAATTCTCTCCAATTTTTACATCATGCTCAATAATAGAATTATTTCCTATAGCAGTATTTTTCCCAATTTGGACATTTTCACCAATTAGTACATTTTTTCCAAATTTTACATCAATATATTTGTCTTTAATTTGTTCTGATGAAACAAGAGTTTGATCAAGATGATCAAATTCAGATTCAGGATAGAAAAGTTTTGATACTTTGGCTGCAGATAATAAAACATTATCAACTATTATTTTTATACAATTTTCTGGCAAACACTTTGTTAATTTTTTACTCGTAATACAAGCTGCAGCTTTACATTTCAAAGATTTTTCTTTGAATTTTATGGAATTTAAAAAGGTAATGTCATTTTCTTTAGCTCTAAATAAATCCATTATATTCTGTATTTTGATATTAGAATCTAGACTGGAATGAACTTCACCTGCGCATATATTTACTATTTTTTTTACAGAAAAAGGGCCTTTGTTTTTAAAAAAAAAATTACAACTCACTCTTAATTTAATTTTATAGATGGTAATTTTTTATCTAATTCATCTATAATTGTATTGGTAATATCCAGTTCACTATTTCCAATAGCTATATTTCTTTTGTATAATATTAATGAAATTTGGTTTTTCTCAAAATAGTTAGATATAATTGGTTCTAAAGATTTTAACACTTCAGCTCTAGCTTTATTTCTTTTTATGGCTACCTCATCAGACCATTTTCTTCTTTCAACTTGAAACTTTTGAGCTTCTTCATTCAATAATTTAACGTTTGCATCAAACTCACCTCTCGCCAAAATATTTCTTTTGGATATAAGATCCATTTCTTTTTTCTGCAAATTTTCTTGCATTTTTTTAAAACCGTCTAATTTTTTTTCATGAAGTTTTGTTAGTTCTTTTTCAACGGTAGCATATGCTTTACTTTCTTTTAAGATATTATTCATATCGATATAAACAATTTTATCTTCTGCAAAAGAATTAGTAATCCCAAAAATCAAATAAGTAATTACAAATATTTTTACAATATATTTCAGTTTCATTAAAATGTCGTCCCTATATTAAATCTAAAAGATTCTGGTAAATCTGTACTTGCACTAGTTATAGCTTCTGAAAAAGAAAAATTCAAGGGACCTATGGGCGTATACCAATCTACACTAACACCAAATGCTGACCTTAACTTGTTCGACTCATCAATGTTTGTATCATAGTCAACTCCCCATACATTACCCGTATCAAGAAATAAACTAATATCTGCATTTGTGAAGTTGGGTAGCAACTTTGGTAGTGCAGCATTAAAACCCAGTGCTGTAACATAATTTCCACCTACATAGTCCGATGCATCCACGGGTCCTATTTTTCCGACCTCAAATCCTCTTAAGTATCTTCCGGGTATCGATAATCTTTCTGAAAGTTTAACATCTTCACTGCTCGAAATTGAGTTAATCGATCTTCCATGAAATCTAAGAGAACCTATAAGGTTATCACTGAAACTATGATATACCGAGTAATCTATTCCATTTAAAAGAGATGGGGATTCTGAATATAAGGGCAACTTTTGGCTAAATGACGCTCTATAACCTTCTGTTGGTTTAAAGCTTTGATCTCTTTTGTCTTGAATTATTGAATATCTCAATTCAGTATCAATGTATGTTCCCTCTTGCAGCTTGAGAGCTTTAGAAGCGTTATCGTTTGTTGACAAACTTTCATAGTAAGCGGACAGATCTGGAGAAATATAAATATCTTCGTATTGCTCAAATGTGGTGCCTAAAGAAAAGCCAGTTTTGCTACTGTCATAACCAAATGTTGCCATTTTACTTGTTTTTGTACTTTCGGCAGTAAATCTAATTTCGTTTCCTGAATAATTATAATTTGGATTAACTGCGGAAAACCTTCCTCTTATTGCTGTTTTACTAACTTGTAGATTGGCATCCAATTTTACACCTCTACCTAAAAAATTATTTTCTTTGACACCGCCCCCAACAGATCCACCTGAAGTACCAACTCCAGCGCCGGCAAAAATTTCGCCAGTAGCTCTTTCTTCAACTTCAATAGTAAGAACTTTAAGATCTGGTGAAGAACCTTCATAAATATTTTTATCGACTTTTCCAAATATATTTCTTGATTTGATATTATTTATAGATTTATCCAATAGCAACAAGCTGTAAGGATCACCTTCGTCAACTTCTAATTCGCCTCTTATAACATTATCTTCAGTAACAGTATTTCCAATTATATTTATTCTTTCAACAAAATATTTTTTTCCTTCGGTAACTTCTATTGTTACCAATATCTTGTCATTTTTAATAGTTTCAACTAATTTAGAATTTATAAACTGAAGATCTTTTTTCGTAGTTAACTTATTAATTTTATCAAGAATTTTTAAAATTTTTTTTGGCGAATAATACTTGTTTTTAAGTTTAGGAAGATCTTTTGCAATTTCAACAAAGGAACTTTTATCTAAGTCTTCTGATATTATTAAAGAAACATCATCAAACCTGAATCTCTTCCCTGAGTCAATATTATAGGTCAGCAGAAAACCTTCGCCCTCTTCATATGATACATTAGTAGCCAATACTTTCACCTGGTAATGACCTTTGCTTTTATAAAAATTTTCTAAAAGGCGAGTATCTAATTTAATTCTTTCCTGATTTAAATATTTTTTTGTTGATATAAATTTCCATGCTTTACTTTCTTCCGATGTAATAATTCCTCTTAATTTACTATCCTTAAATTTTTTATCACCTATAAAGACAATTTTTGCTATCTTGGCACGCTTTCCTCTATCAATTTCATAAATTAAATCTATCGAATTATTTATATTTTCTTTCGCGTAAGCTTCCACTTCTATAAAATAAAATCCAAGATTTCTAAAAGCTTTTTTAATTTTTTGAATATCTCTAATCAACTTATTTTCTACATACGAAGTTTTTTCTTTTAATTCGATAACCTGTTTTATTGCTTCTTTATGTTTTTTTGCTTTGATTCCATTGAAAACTAAACTTTGGATTATTGGGTTTTCTTTAACTGAAATCTTTAGGAGACCATTGGTTAAATTGATCTCTAGATAAGAAAAAAAATCGGTATCATATAGTTGTCTAGACAGTTCATTTATTTTTTGGGAATTGTAATCTTCATTTATCCTTATATCTCCAAACATAACAATGGTTTCTGAGGATACCCTGACATTGCCCACAACTTTAACTTCTTTAACAATTTCTGAGTAAGATATTGTTATCACAAAAATAAAAAAAAATATTGATTGTAATAAAACTTTTTTCATTGAAAAAAGATCATACACTTATACCATTGGTTTTCAACCTAGCCAATTCGCTAACTTTAAGTATTTTGCTGAGTGAAGTGGGTTTTTTTTCTAAATATTTTTTACACTCTTTTACATTAATAATCTTTGTTAAGTTCTCCACAATCTGTCTCAGAGAAATTTTATTTAACAAAAAAAGTTTAACCAATTCCTCATTGGCAGTTATTATAACGGTATCGTATAGAGTGTTTTTTCTAGATATTTTTTTTAAAAGTTTTATCGAAGGAAACTTCAATTTATCAACTTCATAAAAGTTTAAATTATTTAGCGTTTTTGAATTTATTTTTTTTGAAGTTATATATTTTATTTTTTTATCATAAATAGAATTAAAAATTGGTATTTTCATATCTGTATCATGAAGTAACATTTTTATTAACCCATTCTTAAATTTTATGATTGTGTGGGCATATGATTGCGGATGAATAAATATTTTATATTTTTCTAAATCAAAATTAAACATTTTGCTAGCTTCCATTATTTCAAAAACCTTATTCATCAAATTTGCGGAATCTACTGAAATTTTTTTACCCATTTTCCATTTTGGATGTCTAACTGTTTTTTCCGGGGTTATTGTTTTTTGAATTCTAATAGGTGATTTTAGAAGTGGACCGCCAGACGCGGTAAGTATGATCTCTTCTATATCATTATTAGAATATTCTCTTGTTAAATTCCATATTGAATAATGCTCAGAGTCGATTGGAATAAATTTAGTATTGTATTTTTTTAATTTTTTTTTAATTAAGTACCACCCACAGATAATAGATTCTTTATTTGCACTAGCTATGGTTTTTGTAAATTTTATTACATCTAAGGTAGGTTTAAGACCGTCTAATCCTGATATGCCACATATAGTATAATCAACTTTTTTTTTTAAGATTTTATTTAATTTGCTCTTCCTTGAAAAAATATTTATTTTTCTATCTTTTAATTTTGCTTTTAAAAATTCATAATATTTGTCATTATAAATTAGAACATTTTTTACTTTAAATTCTTTGGCTTGTTGAATTAATTTTTTATAATTTTTATTAGCTGTTAATAAAACCACCTTAAGATTTTTTTTATCTTTTCTGACAATATCCAATATGTTTTCACCTATAGAACCGGTTGAACCAAGTATTACAATATTAATTTTCATGTTAAAATATCTGCATAACTTTTAAAATATATACTGTTGGTATAGCAAAAATTAATCCATCAATTCTATCTAACAATCCTCCATGACCAGGCAAAATAGTTCCTGTGTCCTTAACTTTGCTCAACCTTTTAAAATAAGAAATTAATAAATCTCCCAATTGACAAACTAAAGAAACAATTAAACAAAGCGATATATTTATTGGTAAAGATTCAAAAGAAGCACCAGTAAAATTTTGTAAATTAAATAATAATACTGGCAATATGGAAAAGATAAAGGAACCCAAGCTTCCGGAAATCGTTTTATTTGGACTAATTTTAGTTAATTTTTTTCCTCCTATAACTTTGCCAAAAATGTAACCACCTATATCAGAAAAAATACATATACATAAAATAATAATAAAAAAAGCTATGTTTTCAGAATTGTTACCTCTTAAAGCTATAGACGTTGCTAAAAAAAAAAATAAATAAACTAATCCAACAAATTGAACAAAAAAATATTTCCAATTGTTATACTGTTTTTTCTTAAAATATTTATAATTAATATCTCTCCATTCGTTAAAACATACAAATAAAACAACAATAAGTATGAATACAAAAACAAATTTATGTATCAGAATGCAAAAAATCGCAATTAAAAACAAAATGATTGATGTTATTATTCTTTTTCCTAATTCTCCGGGCATTAAATATTTCCAAAATTTCTTTTAATTTTTTTAAATTTATTTAATATTTTTTGAAAATCATTATTATTAAAATCAGGCCACATTTTTTTTATAAAAAAAATTTCTGCATAAGCTATTTGCCACAACAAAAAATTACTAAGTCTTCTTTGGTCACCGGTTCTTATTAAAATGTCAGGTTCGGGAAAACCGGATGTATAAAGATTTTTTTCAAAATTTTTGATTGTAATTTTTTGTTTTTTTTTATTAACAATTTTCATACTATTAATTATTTCTTGTTTTGAACCATAATTTAAGGCTACTTGAACTGAAATTTTTTTATTATTCCTAGTTTTGTTTTCCACAAGTTTTATTATTTTTCTTAAATTGCTTGCCAAATTGAACCTATTTCCAATGATTTTTACTTTAATTCCATTTCTAATAACTTTAAGTAAATTTTTTTTGAAATAGTTTTCTAATAATTTAAATAAGAAATTAACTTCTTTTTTTGGTCTTTTCCAATTTTCGCTTGAAAATGTAAATAATGTTAAATAAGAAATTTTTTTTTTAATTGAGTAATCAACAATTCTTTCTATTGCTTTGAGTCCACATTGATGACCATAATTTCTTGATTTCCTCTTTTGTAATGCCCATCTACCATTACCATCCATAATTATGGCAACATGGTTAACTACACTCATACTGTCATTATCTCTTTTTCTTTTTGGGATTCTTTTTCATCAATTCTTTTTATTTCTTGATCCGTAATCTTCTGAATTTCTTTTTCGAATTTATTGTTTTCATCCTCGCTGATCTTTTTTTCTTTAAGCATTGCTTTTAATACATCGTTAGCTTCTCTTCTTATATTTCTAACTGATATTTTACTTTTCTCTGCCATATTTTTAACTATTTTTTTTAATTCATTCCTTCTCTCTTCGTTTAAATTTGGAATTGGAATTCTAATCAATCGACCATCAATTTGTGGATTTAAACCCATTTCTGATTTTCTTATAGAAGAGTCAATAAGCGTCACGTTATTTTGATCCCATGCTTGAATATTTAATGTTCGAGGATCTGGCACACTAATTGTACCCAATTGATTTATTGGTATTTTTTGACCATAAACATCAACCTTGATAACATCCAACATACCAGCATTCGCTCTACCTGTTCTTAAGGCTGATAAGTCATTTACAAAAGCTTCGAAAGTTTTGTTCATTTTTTGTTTATAAAAGTTATTATCAAACATAATAAAAATATGTATTTTAAAGTGTAAATCTTATTTATTCACCAACTTTATATCTTACAAAATCTTTAATAGTTATGGTATTTTCTTTACCTAATTCAGCTATAACGTCTTTTACTTTTTTTTTCTGATCCATAACCCAAATTTGATTAATTAAGGTATTTTCCTGTTTAAATTTTTCCAACTTTCCCCTTGAAATTTTTTCTATAATATTATCACTTTTGCCTGAATTTTTAAGCTCCTCAGTAATTATCTCATTTTCTTTTTCCAATATTTTATTGTCAAGTTGACTAAGTTCAATTGCCAAAGGGTTTGATGCAGCTATGTGCATTGCCAATTTGTATCCAAAATCTTTAATTTGTTCATTGAATTTTGCAGATTCTATTGAGACAATTACACCAAGTTTTCCTATATTTTTTTTTAATGCAGCATGTACATAAGAAAAATTCATATACTTATTATTATCAAAGAAATTGCATCTTCTAATTGAAATTTTTTCTCCGATTTTGGAAATAAGATTAATTACATTATCATCAACACTATTTCCATCTTTCATTTTCTTTTTTTTTAAATTATTTAAATCTCCCTTTACTTCAAAACACAATTTGGAAAGATTTTCTGAAAAATTTAAAAATTCTAAATTTTTGGCAGCAAAATCTGTTTCACAATTAATCTCGATTATTGACAATTTATTATTTTCTTCATGAACACAAATTAGACCATCATTTGCAACACGTTCCATTTTTTTACCTGCCTTAGCAAGACCCCTAATTCGTAAATATTTTATTGATTCTTCTATGTCTCCGGCACATTCTTTGATTGCAATATTACAATCTCCAAAACCTACGCCAGTAAGCTTCCTAAGTTTTTTGATCTTATCTAAATGACTTGAGGATGACATTGAAAAAATTATTTTTTTATTGGATTGTTTTTTTTGATATCGTGCTTATAACTTTTTCTTGTATCTTATCAATCAATCGTACTTTATCTTTTTTTTCTTCAACTTTAATTTCTTTAACTGGATTCTCGATTTCATCATTTTTGTTAGAATTTTTAATTTCTTTTTTTGTGTTTTGAATAGTTTCTTTTAATAAATCACAGTATAGATTTATTGCTCTTCGTGCGTCATCATTTCCAGGTATTGGATAATCGATGTCTGTAGGATCGGAATTTGTATCAAGTATTGCGATTATGGGTATATTTAGATTAGCGGCCTCCTTGATAGCTAACTTTTCATAATTTGTATCAATAATAAATATTAAATCTGGAATACCTTTCATTTCCAATATTCCTCCAAGTGATCTCTCGAGTTTGTCTCTTTTGAGCCCCATCTTGATAATTTCTTTTTTTGTAAAACCTGTATTTTCATTTCCAAGTGCTTCATTAATTTGTTTTAGTTTTTTTATTGAATTTGAGATTGTTTTCCAATTAGTTAACATTCCCCCAAGCCATCTAAAATTTACATAATGTTGCGATGTATCTTTAGCTAAATTAGCAATTGACTCTGCGGCTTGCTTTTTAGTCGAAACAAATAATATTTTACCACCATTTGCAATAACGCTCGAAACTTTTGAGAGAGCTTCATTAATTAACTCGATAGTTTGGACTAAATCAATTATGTGAATTGAGTTCCTTTTACCAAAAATATAATTTTTCATTTTTGGATTCCATCTAAAAGTCTTGTGACCTAGATGCACGCCCGCTTCTAATAATTGCTGAATTGTTAAATTAGGTATATACAATATATTTTCCCGGTTATTCCACCACAGTTTTACCATTTAAGGACCGGCGGTCCAAAGGACCAGCAACCGTGTGCGTTTTGTGGGTGTTTTACAATTTAATCAAATTAATTACAACTCTTATTATATATTTATTCTTTTCAAATAAGGCTCGTTTTTTAACGATTTTAATATTTCTGGATTTATTTTTCTTTTATTAGAAAGTT
>Ga0187827_10006905_pt1 | contig 12791 bp, 17 predicted proteins | sample ETNtaG_39_FD_167969 | JGI IMG/M metagenome (GOLD analysis project Ga0187827, IMG submission 167969) | Marine microbial and viral communities from oxygen minimum zone, Eastern Pacific Ocean - ETNP2014_SV_150_PacBio MetaG (Illumina Assembly) | ecosystem: Environmental > Aquatic > Marine > Hypoxic... | reverse complement strand
CAAAGGTTGAAAAAACATGAAGAAAGAAAAGAGGGAAATAAATGAATAATCGTGCATTAGGTAAACTTCCAAAAGGATGGGGTGGCTTAACCTACGACTGGAGCTCAGATCAAAGAGTCTTTAAAGGTATGCCTTGGAACAAAGCTATGATGTGGATTTTTCTACTCAGCGACACTTTCATTTTTTGTTCTGTTTTGATTTCTTATATGACGGTTCGTGTATCCACGGCGGCATTATGGCCGGATCCAAGCGTAGTTTTTGGACTTGAGGTTTTTGGCACAAGCGTACCTCTTCTCCTAATTGCGATTATGACATTTGTTTTGATTTCAAGTAGTGGAACGATGGCGATTGCTGTGAAATATGGTTACGAAAAAAATCGTAAATTATGTGCGATATTCTTGTTGTTGACTGCTGTATGCGGAGCTACTTTTGTTGGTATGCAAGCATTTGAGTGGACTAAATTAATTGTTCACGAAGGAGTTAGTCCTTGGGGCAATCCTTTTGGGGCGGAACAATTTGGTGCTTTCTTTTTTATGATCACTGGTTTTCATGGAACTCACGTTACGATTGGAGTGATTTTTCTACTCCTTATGGCTAGAAAAACTTGGCGAGGAGATTTTGATACAGGACGGAAAGGGTTTTTCACTAACGTAACATCTAACTATCGTGCAATTGAAATTATGGGACTCTACTGGCACTTCGTTGATCTAGTGTGGGTCCTTATTTTTGCATTTTTCTACTTATGGTGAAATGGGAGGTAAATAATGCCACAATATAAAACACAAACACATAAGATTGGCATCTACTTATGGATCTGGGCGCTGCTGTTTGTTTTTAGTTTTTTTTCTTACATGGTGGATTATCTAAATTTTGAAGGTTTGTTAAGATGGACTCTGATTTTGGTATTTATGGTTTCAAAGGCAGCATTAATAGTGACGGTGTTTATGCACCTTTTCTGGGAGCGTTATGCAATTGTTAATGTCCTTTTATGGCCAATGACCCTTATGGTACTTCTTCTCGGGATAATGGCCGCGGATTCAATATATACTCTATCCACGCGACTAATTTATTTTGTGGCAGGAAGTTAGAAGTTAGTTTAATAAAAACCTCCGGTTACTGTGGATGACTAACATTAAATCAAAAGCATTAAAGCTAGACTTGTTTGCTTATCTAAAGGCTTTATTCGATCTCATGAAGCCACGTGTAATGTCATTAGTAATTTTTACTTGCGTGGTGGGTTTGTTGATTGCGCCGGTAAAAGTTAATCTTTTGGACGCAGTTTTTTCTATTATCGCAGTAGCCTTGGGTTCAGGAGCAGCAGGTGCGTTAAATATGTGGTATGAGGCAGATCTAGATTCAGTAATGAATAGAACTTGCCTTAGACCAATTCCAACAGGAAAAGTTACTAAAAAACAAGCTCTAATTTTTGGAATTTCTGCGTCAATTATTTCTGTAGTTATTTTATATCTTTTTTCAAATCTAATAGCTACGGCGATCTTAACGACTACGATATTATTTTATATATTTGTTTATACGATTTGGCTTAAGCAAAAGACTTCCCAAAATATTGTTATTGGAGGAGTCGCTGGGGCTTTGCCACCTGTAATAGGCTGGGCTATAGCAACAGGAGATATAACATTTCAACCTATCATATTATTTTTAATTATTTTTATTTGGACACCATCTCATTTTTGGGCACTCAGCTTATATAAAACTGAAGATTATAAAAAAGCTAATATTCCAATGTTACCAGTTACGTCTGGAGTAAAAAAAACTAAACTAAATATCTTTGTTTACGCTTTACTTCTTTTTCCAATTGTTTTAGTTCCGTTCTTTCTTAAATATTTTAGTTTGGTCTATTTGTTAATCTCAGGAATTCTTGGTCTTTATTACGTATTTATCTGTTTCAAATTATTGAAAACAAATGAATCTAGATTAGAAAAGAAAATTGCTAAGCAAATATTTGGTTTTTCGATTTTTTATCTCTTTATGATTTTTACCTCTATTTTAATAGATAGAATAATATAAAGTCTTATTAAATTACTTTTAATTAATGTCTGAAAAAAATAATAAAATTGTAAAATTTATATTAATTTCAATATTTTTACTGCTTGTAGTCTTTTCTTTTATAGCAATAAAAATATTTCAAAAAAAACAAAATATAGCTCTAGAAAACCATTTTATAAATGTACGTTTAATTACAAGTGTTCATCCAAGTTTGCCATGGAAATTTTCAGCCAAAGAACCTAATATAAAAATAAAGCTGGGAGAGGTAAAAACTATAGAATATATGGTAGAAAATCCTAGCAATAAAACAACTTTTGGTGTTGCAACTTTTCAATACCATCCTAAAGAATTGGGAAACTATTTTACTAAGCTAAACTGTTTTTGTTTTGATAAACAAACTTTAAAAGCAGGAGAAAATAATAAATATTCCTTAGTAATTTTAATTGATCCTGAGGTGACAAAAGATAGCAAGACAAAAGATATTAAAGAAGTTACTATGCAGTTTACTTTTTTTGACTATGATGAGTTTAAAAAAGACCGAACTTGAGCTATGATATTAAAAACTTTAACATTTCAACCTGATGCCATAATTTCAATGTGTGCTGTATGTGTTTCTGACAGATCAGGAGGACGGATTGCACTGCTTATCATTGTTTTTTCATTAATATTTTTAGCTATCGCAAATTGGGCTTGGAAAAAATATTTCAAAAATACCAGAGAAATTTCTACGAAAAAATAAATTATATAATTAAAATTCTACGTTTTAGGGTGGCTAACGATCCTATTCTATACTAAAAAAAGCTATGCAGTACATCAGTACAAGAAATTCTAAACAAACTTTCACCTTTAAGGATGTTTTTTTAAATGGACTTGCTTCAGATGGGGGACTTTATATTCCCAAAAAGATTCCATCTTATTCTTTGAAGGAAATAGAAAGTTTAAAAGAGCTTTCTTACGAGCAACTTGCAGTTAAAGTTATTTTTAATTTTTGTTCTGATGAATTTAGTGAATCTGAAATCAAAAATTTAGTTAGTAAATCTTATAAAGAATTTGAAGTAAAAAATGTAGTCAACATTAAAAGGTTTGAAAATATTATTTTATTAGAATTATTTCATGGACCAACTTTAGCTTTTAAAGATATTGCAATGCAAATGATTGGCAATATGTATGAAAAAATTTTAAGTGAAAAAAATAATGTTATCAATGTAGTCGTGGCAACCTCAGGAGACACTGGTGCGGCCGCAATAAGCGCTTTGAAAGGCAGGAAGAATATAAATATATTTGTTCTTCATCCTCATAATAAAATTTCAAAAGTACAAAGGAAACTAATGACAACAGTTAAAGAAAATAATGTTTATAATTTTGCAATCGAAGGCAATTTTGATGATTGTCAAAAATTAGTTAAATCAATGTTTATTAATCGATCATTCAATAATGAAATTAATATGTCAGGAGTAAATTCGATTAATTGGGCAAGAATAATTGCTCAAATTGTATATTATTTTTTTAGTTATTTTAAAATTAATAACGGCAGTCAAAAAATTAATTTTTCTGTGCCTACTGGAAATTTTGGAGATGTTTTTGCTGGATATATAGCAAAAAAAATGGGTTTGCCAATAAATAAGTTGATTGTTGCTACTAATAAAAATGATATTTTAAAAAGAGTTATTAGTACTGGCGTCTATAAACCCAAAGAGGTTTTTCAAACCATTTCACCTAGCATGGATATCCAAGTAGCTAGTAATTTTGAAAGATTGATTTTCTATATTAGTTCAAATGATGATGAGGCTACTTTAAATAAAATGGAAGAATTAAGAAAAAATAATGAATTTAAATTGAGTCGTGAACAGTTAAGTCTTCTTAAAAAAGACTTTGTATCTGAAAGTTTATCTGAAGAAGAAACAAAAAGTATCATAAAAAAAATCTACAAGAATTATAATGTTCTTATCGATCCACATACAGCTGTGGGATTAGGCGTTTTAGATAAACTTTCAAACGATGAAATAAATATAATTTTGTCAACAGCGCATCCAGGAAAATTTCCTGAAGTTATAAAAGAAGTAACCGGCGAGTATCCTGAGCTGCCTGCCAAAACTAAAAAAGCTATAGAAGAAAAAGAAAAATTTGATATCTTGCCCAACGATTTAGATGTAATTAAAAAATTTATTAAAGAGAAAACTAAATGAAAATCAAAGAGGGTGATAAATTACCTGATGCGAAAGTCTTTGTTATAGATATGGATAAAGAATATGAACACAAGGAAATATCTACAAGTGAAATTTTAAATAAAGACAAAATAATTCTATTTGGTTTACCAGGAGCATTTACACCTGGTTGTTCGAAAAAACATTTGCCAAGTTTTCTTGAATCTACTGAAAAACTAAAGGATAAAAATATAAGAAAAGTTTTTTGTATTTCTATTAACGATCCATTTGTAATGGAAGCTTGGGGTAGAAATTACAATTTAAAAGATGAATTAACTTTGCTAGCAGATGTGAAAGGTGATTTTACTAAAAATATAGGAGCCGAATTTATTTGGAGAGATTGGGGCTTAAGATCAAAGAGATACACAATGCTGTTAGAAGCTGGAGTTGTAAAAAAATTAGTTGAGGAAGAAGGAAAATGTGAACTTACTGCTGCAGAAAATTTTTTAAAAAGAATTTAAATTAAGGCTGCTTTTCTCGCCAATTTATCAACCATATCATTCAGTGAGTCGCCAGAATGAGCTTTTACCCACTTCCATTCAATATCGTGAAAGTTTGATAGAGTGTTTAATTTTATCCATAATTCAACATTTTTTACCTTTTTTTTATTGGCTGTTTTCCAATTATTTTTTTCCCAAATTTTTATCCAATTGGTAATTCCCTCTTTAACATAATTTGAATCTGTATAAATTCTGATTTTTTGCTTTTTGGAAAAAAATACCAATGCCTTAATTGCAGCCATTAATTCCATCTGATTATTTGTTGTATTTTTTTTTCTTCCAGAAATAATATTTCGTTTGTTACCATTAAGCATTATTGCTGCCCAACCCCCAGGACCAGGATTGCCTATACAAGATCCGTCTGTATAAATTTTAATCATATCTAAATACAATAATCCTTGAAACTTTTTACACTATTATGAAATTCGAGTCTTTTCAGATATTCAATAGGATCTTTAATAGTTAAAAGAGCACCCTTACTTAAATTTAAATAATCAAACACACGAGTTAACAAAAATCTCATAGAAGCACCTTGAGCTAAAACTTTAAGGTATTTTTTTTCATCGTTTTTAAGTTTTCTTATGCTTGTATAGCCTTTTATAAGATTTCTAGCTTTGGTTACATTGAAACTTAAATTTTCCCTTATTCCATCAAAGCACAAAGCATTCAAGCAAACCGCTATTTCAAAAGAATAAAAATCATGACAAGAAAAATAAAAATCAATTATTCCTGTAAATTTTTCATTTTTAAAAAAAATATTATCTGGAAATAAATCAGCATGTATTATTCCTGAAGGTAATTTTTTTGGCCAATTTTTTTTTATTTCTTCCAAGCTTATTTTTATTATTTTGGGTAGACTCTTATGAATTTTTGAACAATCTTTTTCAACTTTACCAAATAATTTTGACCAAGAATCTAGAGAAAGATTATTTTGTCTCTTCAATGAAAGATTTTCGGTAATTTTATGAAGTTTTGCAGTTTCAACACCTATGTCGTAACAATTATCTGGACTCAAATTTTTTTTTGCTGACCCTTCAAGAAAAGATACTACAGCAGCTTTTTTTCCTAAAATTTCAGAAATATAATTTCCATTCTTATTAATAATGGGCCTTGGACATTTAAAATTTGAATTATATAAATTAGTCATTAATCCCATAAAAAAGGGAAGATCTTTTGTATTAATTCTTTTTTCATAAATAGTGAGGATAAATTTATTTTTTTCCGTTTGAACTAGGTAATTTGTATTTTCAATGCCCTCCTTAATACCAAAAAATTTAGTAATTTTACCTATTTCATAATTTTTAAAAAAATTATTTAACTCAACTTTAGTTATTTTTGTGTATACGGCCATTTGTGTCTTTTTTTATATTAGTTTGTTGGGAATTTTGAATACTACATTCTCCTCTGCAATTTCAATCTCATTTATTTCAATATCAGCTCTTTCTTTTATTTTATCGATAAATTCTTTGACCAATATTTCAGGAGCTGATGCTCCAGAAGATACTCCAATAGTTTTACATTTTAAAATTTGTTCAATAGGGATAACATTAGAGGAATGAAGTAACTTTGATTTCAAGCATCCTAATTTCTTGGCAGCTTCAACTAATCTTTTAGAATTTGATGAATCTCTGCTACCAATGACAAAAAACATTTCACACCTTTTTGCAATTTCTTTAACAGCCAGCTGTCTATTTGTTGTTGCATAACAAATATCATCTTTTTTTGGTTCTTTTATATCAGGAAATTTATTTTTCAGGATTTGTATAATTTCAGCAGTATCATCTACCGAGAGAGTTGTTTGGGTTATATATGAAAGTTTACCCATTTTTTTATTAACATAATTTTTGGCATCTTTACTTGTTTCAATTAAATCAATTGATCCGCTTGGTAACTGACCCATAGTTCCTATAACTTCAGGATGACTTTTATGACCAATGAATAAAATGTGATAATTATATTTGCACAATTGTTCAGCTTCCTTATGTACCTTAGAAACTAATGGGCAAGTTGCATCTATATATTTGATATGTTTTAAATTTGCATCTTCAGGAACTGATTTTGGAACCCCGTGTGCAGAAAAAATAACGGGTTTATTTCTATCTTCTATTTCACTCAATTCTTCAATAAAAACAGCACCTTTTTTTCTTAAACTTTCTACCACATATTTATTGTGTACGATTTCGTGTCTTACATAGATTGGAGCTCCGAATTTATCTATACTTTTTTTAACAATTTCTATAGCTCTTTCAACTCCTGCACAGAAGCCTCTTGGTGAAGCTAAATATATTGTAATTTTATTCTTCATACTTTGATTAGATGTACAAGCAATATATGCTTAAAGTATTTTAAGCTCTAGTTTTTTTAAGTGTATTTTTTGCTTGATTGAGATTCTTTTCAAAGAGAATATCTAATTTTGATTTATTAATCGATGTTTTTACCAATTTTTTAACTGACTCTATTGCAATTTTTATGGAAACATCTTTTATATTTTTAATAGCATCTTCTTTCATTTGTACAATTTTCTGTTCAGTAATTTTTTTTCTATTTTCTGAAGTTTGAAAAAATTTATTATTTATTTCTATAATGAGTTTTTCACTTTCTTCTTGGGTATTTTTGATTATTTGTTCATTTTCTTTTTGAGCATTTTCTAATTTCTCTTGGCTTTCATTTAATAAATCTTTTGATTCTTTTTTTAATTTTTCAGCTTCATTAATTTCATTCCTAATGTTCTCTATCATATTAATTAACAAAGAATTAATTTTTTGTGGTACTTTTAAATAAACTAGTCCTGCAATAAATATTATGAAGGCAATAGCCACCCAAAATGTTGCATCAATTATCATATATATTTTGTAATTTCTTTTTTTGAGATATCTCTGACAATAGCGGAAACGCTACTGGTATTAACTTCAGTACCTACTATTTTTTTCACAATTTCCGAGGAAATTTCAATAGCAATTTTATTAATATCTTCTATTGAAGATAATTTTAGCATCTTAATTTCTTTTTCAGCTTTTTTAATTTCTTTTTCAATTTCTAGATTAAATTGATTGTTTTTATTTTTAATATCACGGCCAACTTTTTTTCTTGTTTCATCTAATTTTTTTTTTGCTTCTTGTTTGGTTTGATTAATAATTTTATTATACTCAGAGAGTTTTTTTTCAGATTCATCTTTAAATTTTTGAGCATCTCCCAAGTCGGTCAAAATTTGAGACTTTCTATTTTCTAAGTTTTCGTTAATTTTTGGTAAAATTACTCTCCATAAAATTACATATAGTGTTCCAAAAATAAAAATTACCCAAAAAATTTGGGATAACCAATAATCTGGATTAAGCTGAGGCATACCCTTATCTGCTCCAAGACAAATACTCGACCAAAAAGTAAAAAATCCAATAAATTTTAAATAACTTCGAAACATTAATTAAAATTTAAAATGCAAATAATATTATCAGCGCAATAACTAAACCAAACAATCCAGTAGCTTCTGCTAAAGCAAAACCTAATAGTAAGTTTGGAAATTGTTTTTGTGCTGCAGATGGATTACGCATAGCTCCCGATAAATAATTACCAAAAATAATTCCTATGCCAACCCCAGCTCCTGCTAATGCAATTGCTGCAAGTCCGGCTCCAATCATTTTTGCTGCTTCCAACTCCATATTTCCTCCTTTTTAATGGTGTAAATTAAGTGCATCATTCAAATAGATGCAGGTTAAAATTGCAAAAACATAAGCTTGAAGAAAAGCAATTAATATTTCCAAACCAGTTAAAGCAACAGAAAAGCTAAGTGGTAACCAACCACCTATTATTCCAAGACTAATTACAAAGCCTCCAAAAACTTTTAACATTGTGTGACCAGCCATCATATTTGCAAATAAACGCACAGATAAACTCAGAGGTCTACTTAAATAGGATATAATCTCAATTATAACTATAAATGGTAACAAAACTAATGGAACTCCACTAGGAACAAATAATTTGAGATATCTCAACCCATGTTTAATGAATCCAATAACCGTAACACCTATAAAGATAGTAGCTGCTAATGCAAAAGTTACAATTATATGACTCGTAACTGTGAAAGCATAAGGCAGCATTCCAAGCATGTTGCAGAATAAGATAAACATGAACAAGCTGAAAATAAATGGAAAATAAGGTTTGCCTTTTGATCCGATGGTGTCACTTATCATTTTAAATACAAATGTATAACTAATCTCTGTAAGCAATTGAATTTTTGAAGGTATAATTGTTTTTCTCCTAGTACCTGCAAAAAATATACTAATTATTATTAGAGTACTTACCAACATAAACAAACTTGCATTTGTAAATGATATATCCACATCTCCAAGACTTATTTCTGGACCAATTCTATAAACATTGAATTGTTCCATTGGGTTCGCTGCCATATTATTTTTTCAAACTTCCTTTTTTTATTAATTTTTCTGCATTAACTTTGCCGATCTAATAACATTTAAAATACCAGCTGCTACTCCAATAAAAAAAAATACTATTGTTAACCAAGGTTTACTATCAAACCAATTGTCTAAAATAAACCCTATAAACGAGCCCACAAAAACAGCAGCAACCATCTCAGTACTCAATTTTAAGGCTGCACCCAAAGACGAAGTATTTTTTTTGTTGTTGTTAAAGGAATATTTATTAGCTTTTTTCTTTGCAATTTTTAGGCGAGTATCCAATTCACTATATTTTTTCATTTAAGTAAAATTTATGCAACCAATTTTTCTGCTTTTTCAAGATCAACAGCTACCAGTTGGCTTACTCCTTTTTCAGGCATTGTTACACCGTACAATCTATCCATTTTTGACATAGTCAAAGCATGATGTGTAACAATAATAAATTTTGTTCTAGTTATTTTTATTAATTCATCGAGTAAATTACAAAATCTTGTTACATTAGCATCATCCAAAGGCGCATCGACTTCATCCAATATACATATTGGTGCTGGACTAGTTAAGAAAACCGCAAAAATTAATGATAGGGCAGTTAAAGCCTGCTCTCCCCCAGAAAGAAGAGTTATTGATTGTAATCTTTTACCTGGTGGGCTGACTAACATTTCTAGTCCAGCTTCTAAAGGATCATCGGAATCTACTAATTCTAACTTAGCATTACCTCCATTAAATAATTTTACGTATACCTCGTTAAATTTTCTATTTACTTTTTCAAATGCTTCAATCAGTCTTTCCCTACCTTTTTGATTTAGCTCATTAATACTTGCTTTTAATTTAATTATTGCTGAGACTAAATCTTCTCGGTCTTTTTTTATTTTGGTGATTTCCATTTTAAACTGTTTTATCTCTTCATCTGCTCTCAAATTTACCGAACCAAGTTTATCTCTTTCTCTTTTTATTGCATCCAAAGTCTCCTCTTGTTCCAAAGTCTCTGGAAGAGCATCTTTTCTAAATAAATTAGATGAATTAAATAAGTTGGATTCATCAAGTTTAAGATCGTTTTCAATATGTTCTAATAAATCTCTTTTTCTATTTTGTAAACCTTCTGCCTTGGCAGAAGCACTAGCTCTTTTCTCTCTTGCAAGCATAGTTTTTTCTTGCACAGTTTTTAGCTTTTTATTGTGATCTTCATAAATGATTTCAGTTTTATTTATTTCCTCTTCAATCTTTAATTTTTCTTGTTCTGTCATCTTAATAATTTGCAAAGTCTGGCCCCTTTCAACAGCAATATTTTCAGGAAGTTTTTCTAAGTTAATTAAATTTTGAGCAATCTTTTCATTCCTTGTTTTCAATTCGTTCATCATTTTTTCTGAATTAGAACTCAAATTCTTCCAATTCTTAATTTCTTCATCAATATTTTTTATTCTTTCTTGTCTTTTTATCGAGTCAGCTTTTATTGTTTGATTTTTACTATGTGCTACAGCGTAAATTTCTTGTGAAATTTTTATTTTGTGATTTAATTTATTTAGTTTCTCTAATATTTGATTATTTGTTACGTCTTCAAATTTTGAAACTAATGTTTTTAAACTATTCATTGTTTTATTGATTAAGTTGGATGATTCATCAATGTTACCTTCTTTCATGAATTTATGGCATTTTTCTAAATCTGATAGAGAATTTTTTATAATTTCTAAACTTTCTTTTGAACTAGAATTTATAATTAATTCTTGTGAGGTTTTTTCAAGCTTTTCTTGCTCAATTTTAAGATTTTCAGTTGCTATATTTAAATCTTGGCTAGTTTGTTTCTCAAGCTCATAATATTTTGTTTCGATACCAATTAAGTCTTTTTCTTCTTCTTTTAATCTCTTTTCATTCGACGAAGCATCAATTATTATTCCTTTTTCTCTATCTATATCAATTTTTAATGTTTTTTCAGAATCAATTAAACTATTTTTTTCACCTTTTATTCTCATTTCTTGTTCTTCTAGATTTTTTATTTCTAAATTGACTCTCTGTAATTTAGATAATATTTCAATATTTTTGTCTCTCAAAGGTTTTAGTTTTAAATTTTCTTTTTCCAGCAGTTCAGTGCAATGGTTTAGTTCAATCGTTAATCCACTTACTTCATCATCGGATTCACTTATACCCTCATTCTCTAATTTAATATCTTTTTCAATATTCTGTAATTTTAAATAGTAAAGTCCTGCTTCAAATTTTTTAATTTCTTCTAAAATCGTTTTGTACTTTGTTGCATCTTCTGCTTGTTTCCTTAAATTTTCTAATTGTTTTTCTTGCTGTCTTCTTAGTTCATCTGCTCTTTTTAAATTATTTTCTGCCGAATTTAGTCTTAATTCAGACTCATGTCTCCTTGCATGCATTCCCGATATTCCAGCGGCCTCCTCTAAAATAGCCCTTCGATCAGATGGTTTTGCTGTTACAAGTGCCCCAATTCTTCCTTGGCTAATAATTGAAGGTGAGTGTGCTCCAGTGGATAGATCTGCAAAAAATGTTTGCGCATCTCTTGCTCGAACTTCTTTTTCATTGATAAAGTATTTAGATCCTTTGTCTTTTTCAATCTTTCTTTTTACATCAATCCTCTCAAGATCTTTAAATTGTATGGACCCATCCTTTTCAGGGTTTCTTAAAGAAATAGTTATCTCGGCAATATTTTTTGACGGTTTATTGGTGGTACCAGAAAAAATAACATCTTCCATTCCCGAACCTCTCATGCTTTTTGCAGATGTTTCTCCCATACACCATCTTAAAGCTTCTACAATATTTGATTTACCACAGCCGTTGGGACCTACAATTCCTGTTAAACCTTTTTCGATTAAGAAAGTTGTTCTTTCGACAAATGACTTAAAACCTGTTAATTGAATTTTTTCAAATTCCATAAAACTTATTATATTAATTTTTCAAGTATTCTCTTTATATTTTTGTATTCAAGAGTATCTTTAAATATTTCATCGTTTACAACAATCGTTGGAGTTGATTTTATTTTAAATTTTTTTACAGCTTCAATTCTGCTATTTAATATATAATTTTCTACATCTTCAAGAGCTAAACATTTATCAAAATCTTCATTTTTAAGACCAAATTGTTTCACTGATTTTTTTAGATTTTTATTTATATCTTCTATTTTTTCACCTCTTATCCAACTTTTTTGAGTTTTATATAAGAGATCTAAAAAAGAAACCCTTTTTTCTTTATTTACACACTGGACTATTTTTGCAGCATTTAGAGCTGCCAAATCTAAAGGAAAATGCTTAAAATATATTTTTACGATTCCTGTATCTATATAATCTTTTTTAAGAAAGGGATAAATTTCAGTATGAAAACTTGCACAATGTGGACAAGTTAAAGATTGATAAGAATAAATCTTTATTTTTGCATTTTCGTTTCCTTCGGTGATATCTTTTAATTTATAATTTTCACTGGCAAAAGAATTTATGCTTAAAAAAAAAAATAGCAAAATATAAATTATTTTTCTCATTTTTGAATTGAGTCTATTAATTTCATTAAAGATTTTTTTATTTTTTCATTATTTAAAGATTTTAGAGAATCTTTAAATTTTTCCATAGTATTTTTGGAAATATGCATTTTCTTTTTATTAATATTTTCTTTTAAATTATTAAATGTTTCTAAACGGATATTATTAAGAACTTTGTAACCAA
>Ga0187827_10006904_pt1 | contig 12792 bp, 12 predicted proteins | sample ETNtaG_39_FD_167969 | JGI IMG/M metagenome (GOLD analysis project Ga0187827, IMG submission 167969) | Marine microbial and viral communities from oxygen minimum zone, Eastern Pacific Ocean - ETNP2014_SV_150_PacBio MetaG (Illumina Assembly) | ecosystem: Environmental > Aquatic > Marine > Hypoxic... | reverse complement strand
AAACGCGGCTAGAGGAAGGGCGGCCTTGCGCAGCCCCTCGGCGGGCCGGTAGAAAACGCCGAACAGCGTCCACATCACCGGAATGGCCGAGGCCATGAGAAACCACCAGAAAGTCGGCCCCTGGTTAGTCTCCGACAAAGCGCTCCAATTGGCCACCAGGAAGAAAAACGGCACGAACCCCAGTGCCCAGAGCACGAGCGCCAGCCAGGCGCGTTCCATCGCCATCATCGCGGCCCACAAGACGAACGGCAGGGCATACACCCAAATTACATTTTGATCGGACCAGCCTTCTCCTATCTCGCCGACGAAGTAAAAAAAGAAAACCGCCGGCAGGAGGGAAAGAATATAAAGAACGGGAAGTATATTCAGCTTTCTGATTTTATCGCCGTACACCTCGTGCATTGCGCCGGCGCCGCCAATCAGAAGAATGGTGAAGGCCAGTAGTAAATGCATGTTCGGATGCATCTCGCCCGGAAGCGGGCGAAGATAAACCGCCGATATGTGGTAAAGGCCGGAAAGAACCGCCACCCAGGAGGCGGCAAAAACAAGGCCGCGAACAAGGGGCGCGCGTTTGCTTGCGGAGTCCAGATCGGAACTCATGAATTTTCCTTCCGCTGCGTAAACAGAAAAAGGTATCGAGGGCAGTGTCGCTTCAGGGAAACGCCGGTATTCTAGCGGAATATACTACCCTTTTGCCAGCTTCCAAGCCCTACTTGTTCCAATTTTTCATACTTGACCATCCCACGAACTTTCTATCTAATGTCTAATACCAACATATTTGAGACATCAACCCTTCGCCCTGGGGGCGGAACTGAAATCTGGGGTGTATTAATTTTTTGCATCCCTTTCTTATCTTAAAAGAGGAGAATCCGATGAAAAAATTAATGCTTCACATGGTCACGTTTGCGGCGGGTTTCGCCCTGATTCTCGGGGCCGCGCCAATGGCAAGTGCCGCCGCGAAGGTTTTGCTGCAAACATCCCATCCGGGCGGCGCCACCTTCGAGGTGGGCACCGCCATGGGAAAGGTCATCACCGACAATTCGGGCGGAAAGATAGAAGTCTCGGCTTCGATCACGGGCGGATCGACCGCCAACATCCGCACACTTCAGAAAAAAAGTAAAACCCGGGCCTTCCGCGTTGGCATGGGCACCGCGCCGGCCGTGGCCTGGGGGCAAACCGGCAGGAAACCCTTCAAAAAACCGCAGGACGTCCTGGCGCTTGGAGCGCTCTATCCGCTGACCATCGTTTACGCATCCTACAAAACCTCCGGCATCAAGAAGTGGGCCGACCTTGACGGTAAAAGGTTCGTCGTAGGCGCACGCGGCGGCTCAATTTACATTGTCACCCAGATCGCCCTGAAGCACAGCGGCATGTTCAAGAAAGTGAAACGCGAGTTCTTCTCCAACCCACAGAACGCCGCAGCGATCAAGGACCAGCGCGTTGACGCGGGCTTCTTCTTCCTGAACGGCGGCGTCCCCGCCCCCGTATACATGGATCTGGCCCGCACGCTCTCGGGCAAGCTTCATTTCTTCGGGCCCGACGAAGCGACGATCAAGAAACTCGCCGACGGCGAGGCCGGCATCGTGCGCGACGTATTGGCTCCGGGCTCGATTCCGGGCTTTGACAAGCCGGTTGTGACATGGGGACAGATGTGGGCCTTGATGGTCAGCAGCAAGATGAGCAACGATCTGGCCTACGGGTTCGTGAAAGCCCTTTTTGACAACACCAAGCAGATCACGAAATACCACCCGGTCGGAAAGTTCATCACCAAGAAGACCGGCCTGCGCGGCCTGAAAAAAGTCAAACTCCATCCGGGCGCGATTCGCTACTGGAAAGGAGCCGGCATGATGTAGCTGTTGTTTTCAAAATTTACCGGAAACAACAAAGCCCCCTCTCTCGAGGGGGGCTTTGTTCTTATGCGAGCCCTATTAGATGGGGAGTTTCGTCAAGAATTCATCTATCCCCTCCATCAGGGATTCCGTTGCGTCCCAGATCGGAAAATGGCCGGAACCTGTAAGGATGGCTCGCGTGCAATTGGGAATACGCTCCAAATAAATATCGCTAAAATCGAGGGGCCCCGGATCGTTTTCTCCATAGCAGAGCCAGGTGGGCACGGAGATCTCGCTGAGGCGCCCCGTCAGGTCCGGCATGGTGAATAGCGCGTTCGCTGTCGCGGCATACGTTTCCGGAGTGTTTTTCAAAAAACGATTTTTATATTCCCCCGCGAGCGGTCCTTCGAGCATTTTTGGAGGAAGGAGCCTTCGAAACTCGTGGTGATTGAATACCGCCTCCATTCCTTCTTTGATGGATAATTGGTGCAGAACCTCAAAATGCTCCCGGTATGCGCCGGAGGGAGCACCCGCCGAGGATGAAACCAGCATCAGCCTGTTCAATCGGTCGCTGTGTTCGATGGCAAATAGGGTGCCCGTCCTCCCGCCCATGCTGTGACCGAGGAAGTCAACCTTCTCAAGGTCCAGAGCACCTAGGAACCCGAGCAAATCATCCGCGAAATCCTGAATGCGGTAGGGACCGGGCGGCTTGTCCGAATCTCCGTGCCCCCGCTTGTCCAAGGCAAATACCTGAAACTGTTCCGCAAGGCGGCCCGAAATGGGAGTAAAGGCAAAACCGGAATTTTGAAAGCCGTGCGAGAGAATAATAGGAGGGCCCGCTCCTTGGACTAGATAGTTCAGGTTCAAGCCGTTGACATTCACGGTCGGCATCGGAAATTCTCCTTTGATAGAAAAATAAATGTCTCGTCGCCTTGTCAACAAACAACAGTCACTTTGCTCCGCACCGGATAAAAATTATATTCAAACAGGAATTTAAGACACGATCGTTTAATTGGATAGGACGGGATTAAGAATATCGTAATGATTATGTCTATTTCGGGGATTTTGCCATGGCTAGTCCCCGTCCTACATGGGTCCAATTATTTTCTGGAGCACAGGTGAATCCCGGCGGGAAGCCCAGGCTGTCGAGTGGAACGAAGCTCAATCCAGCGGATACATCCGGTCGATGCTCATCTCGAAGATGAGGCGCTGGTCGCGGATCCTCTGGGCGAGGAACTCCTCCACGTTCTCTGGCGGCTCCCCGCGGGTGGCCTTGTAGAGAGCGAGGTTCTTGGTGGCGTCGGGGTCTTCGATCACTTCGACGCGCCCCTCCACGGTGAGATAGGGGCCGAAGAATTTCGGCATGAAAATACAGAGGATCGCGTTCGGGTTCTTCAGGAGGTTCTGAGTCTTCTTCCGGGGGCGGGTACACGATATCTGAATCTTGTCCCCCATGAGGGCGTAAATGATGGGTGTGAGCTGGGGCGTGCCGTTGGGGAAAAAGGTGGACATGACCCCCCACTGATTCTCTTTGATGAAATCCATAGCCTCCGATCGATTCATGGTGCTTCCTCCCTCTTCATGGCTTCAAAATGACCCGAACGGCCCCTCGCTCGCGCCGCGCGTAGAAATCCATAGCGTCTTGGAATCGTTCCAGCGGAAACTCCTCCGCGATCAGTTGCTTCACGTTCACCTGCCCGCTGGCGATGAGGGCGATCGCCCCGGCCAACAGATTCGGGCTTCCGCGCATGCCGAGGAGGCTGATCTGATTGAGGACGACGTGATCGACGTTGAAGGGGATGCCTTCCTCCTGGCCTCTCACCCCGATGAGGACGACCCGGCCTCCTTTTTTGACCGACCGGACAGCCGCCTCGATCGCGGGCTGCTTGCCCGCGCACTCGTACACCACGTCGGCTCCTTGGCCGCCGGTAGCTTCGAGGACGGCTGTAGCCGGGTCATCGCTTGAAATGTCGATGGCGATGTCGGCGCCTAACTTGCGGGCCATATCGAGCCGCTCCCCCCGGCCGGCGATCAGCACCCTTGCCGCCCCTTGGCGCTTCACCGTCTGGAGGATGAGCAACCCGATCGCCCCCGGGCCGATCACGAAGGCGGTCTCGCCCGGCTGGCAGGCGCCGATCTTCACGCCGTGCAGTGCCTGGGAGAAGACCGATCCCAGCGCCCCTTCCTCGAAGCTGACGTGGTCCGGAAGAGGGGAGAGCATCTCGGGCAGGTAGGCGACATACTGAGCGAAGATGCCGGGGAGGTTGAAGCCGTGCATGCGGTAGCCCTTCTCGAGTTTTCCGCTGTGTTCGCAGAGTTGATATCTACCGCTCTTGCAGGCCGGGCAGGTTCTGCAGCCCTTCGTCACCTCTCCCGCCACGCGGTCGCCCACCGCTACGCCCTCGACTCCCTCTGGGATGGCGGCCACCTCGCCGCTCCACTCGTGGCCGAATATGTGCGGGAAGGTCCCCTTGAAGGTGCGCGCGGCGCCACCGGTGATCAGGCGGGCGTCGGTGCCGCAGATGGCACATGCCCGAATCCGGCAGAGCACCTCACCCGGGCCCGGAGTCGGCACCGGAACATCCTCCAGCCGAACGTCGTTCCAGCCGTGCAGCACGACCGCTCTCATGGTCTCAGGTATGCTCACCGGAACTGCCCTCCTATCCTGCCGTCTCCGAGAAAACAGAACAAAGGTGGAAGAATCCGACATTTCCCAGATGGTTTCTGTATCTGGAATTATGCGGTAACGCCCTTAATTTATCAAATTACGACCGTATTTTCCTTTGTCGGCAGCGCTTCCCGCCAAGAAGGGCATAAAGTCAAAAATACCCCCTTGAGCGCCCTTAAGCTCCCGCCATGAAGGTATCTATTCCTATCTTTCGCCCACATCTTGGCCACCTCGTTCTTCACTCGGTATCACAATTGCCAAACTCCGCTCGCCTGGCGGTGCGGAGGCTCTTATCTCTGAAAATCACCGGTCGATGGCGAACCATAAATTCATCACACCGAAAATCCGACAATGTGTCTGGGGGGGTATGGCGGGGGGGCCGCGCTGCGGGTTCCCTCACTCTCCGAGGTGACGGTAATTCAAATATTGATTGGCGTGCTAAAATCGTTTCAACCAACAACGGATTCATTCGAGACGAGGGAGGAGTTTCCATGACAGCGCGCGTTGAGCTCATCGACCCGGCGCAGGCCAGCGGCGAGCGGGCGAAATTCTTTGAGGCCACCGAGGAGTTCCGGGGCCGCGTTCCCAACTCCGCTCGCGCCTGGGCGCACATCCCCCATATCGCCAAACTGTATCTCGCCTTCGGCGCCGCCCTCCAGAGAGAGGGCGCCGGCGGGGTCCTGACCTCGAAGCTCAAGGAGATGTGTATCATCAAAACCAGCCAGCTCAACAGTTGCGCCTACTGAATCACGCACAACACCGCGCTTGGTCAAGCCGCGGGCATCACCGAGGAGCAACTCGAAGCCATTTCGGGCGAGGATTACATGAACTCGCCCCATCTCAGCGTCCGCGAGCGGGCCGCCGTCCTTTGGGCCGAGCACGTCACCCTAAACACCGCCAAGGAGCGCGACGACGTCTACGAGATCGTCCGAAAGGAGTTCTCCGACCCCGAGCTCGTCGAGCTCACCGCCGCCACCGCCCTGTTCAATCTCTCGAACCGCGTGCAGGACTCCCTGCGCTTCCCCATCGAGGAGGAGAGCGAGGTCAACAAGATCAAGACCTCGATCCGCACCGACCCCCAAAAGCTAAAGGTCTACCTCCAGCGCGTCGTCGATGATTGGCCCGACGAAATGCCCGAACCGAAAGGGTAGGCGCTTCCGGACAGGGTGTGCCTCGCTTCCGGACAGGGTGCGCCTGTTGTGCCGCGGCAATCTGTTTTCCCGTGCCAAATGAGAGTGGATATCGTTATTGCCGCGTTCGGTCGTTAACGCATCGGTAGATACTTAGCAAAAAGTTTGGCCGCTTCATTGAGGGTGCGGCCGGCGTCAATGGTATCCGGAGTTTCCGAGGCCAGGGGCGTTTCAGCGAGGAGTCGGTATACTTCGAGGACTCCTTCGTAAAACTTCGGCGTGACGCCAACAGCCGAAAAGGCCGCGGTAATTTCCTCCATCTCGCCGATGTACCTCCCCGCCACAGATGGCAGCCGCCGCGTCCCGGATTCGATTTGGCGATAAAGAGTTTCCCGGCCGATGAGAAGTTCCTGATGAAACTCATCGGTCAGTCCCATCGCATCGGCGGCGATCATGATGGCGGTATGCAGTGCGAGCGTCCCTTTTGTGAGTGAAGCGGAGCATATCTTGAGTGCCGAGGCGCGGCCGATTTCGCTTCCGGTCGGCTTTATGGAGATGCCTTTCCCACCTAGCTCCATCATTAGGCCGGTCCGCTCCCCACTGACATAAATTCGCGGAAGGATATCCTTCCAGGGAGGGGTGCCGATAATTCATCCGTCGATGAACACGGCTCCGGCTTCGGTGATGATCTTCCCGGCAAGGCGGGTGTTGTCGGGAGATATGGCGTTGCAATCGGCATAGGGAGGGCGATGGCCCGTGGCCTTCATTGCCGTGGCAGTCTCACGGGCAGTCTCAACCGCGGCGGCGGGCGGTACGATGGAGAGCACCAGATCCGCTTCGCCCAGAAGGTCTTCGAGTGTAGACGCATCTTCAAATCCGGCGACTTTGGCCCGGGTTTTCGTGAGGTCGCTTCGCTCCGAAAGGGATGCGACGATGTCGAGGCCGTTCGATTTCAGTACATGGCCTACGGCACATCCCATCTCTCCCGGGCTGATAATCGCGACGGTGCGGACTGCCATATAAAGCCTCCTTCGAATTCCTCAAAGGCCAGTTTAAGAAAGTAACGTCGAAACAAAACACCGCAAAATCGTCTGCGTAGCGGAGAGAAAAAGCTCAAGCGACGAGAGCCTGCCTGCCCACCATCTTGCGTAACAGGAGGACGCAGGCAAGAAGAACGGATGTCTGGATGACGGAGAGGGCGCAGGTGAGCGATTCGGTCTCGTACTCTTGGAGGTAATAGATGCCGGTGGAGAGGGTCTCTGTGCCTGCGGTGAAAAGGATGATCGAGATGGAGAGATCACGGATGAAGATGAGGAACATCAGGAGCCAGCCCGCGAAGATTCCCGGCTTGAGAAGCGGAATGGTGATGCGTTTGAGAGTTGTCATCCAGGAGGCACCGGAGAGGCGCGAGCTCTGCTCGAGCTCCTCGGAGATGGCCATCATGACGGAGGCCACGTTCCGCTGGCCGTAGGGGAAGAAGCGGGTAACGTAGCCGAGGAGGAGGATCCAGAGGGTGCCGTAGATGGGGGTCCTGATGTAGACAATGAGGATCCCCATTCCGAGCACGATACCCGGGAAACCCACGGGCACGGCGCACAGGAAGTCCAGCACCCCGGCGAACCTGCCCCGCCGCCGGTGAATCTGAAAGGAGAGGATAACGGCCAGGACCATCGTGATCGTGGCGCCGGCCAGGGCGAGAATGAAGCTGTTGATGATGCCGTTTGTCGCGGGCTTGATGGCGATGGGCGTCCAGAAGAAAAGAAGCCGCTGGTAATTCAGGATGGTGAAATCGTCAGGTATGATCTTGCCCACCCATACGGTGTGGAGGCTCACCACGAGGATGCTGATGATGGGCAGGATGACGGTGACGAAGACGTAGAAGATATTGAATCCGAACGCCGTCCACTTCCACCGGCCCAGATCGATGAGATTTGGCCGGAAGCCTTTTCCGGTCACAGTCGTGAACTCGCGCGGCGCGATGATGCGACGCTGCACCCAGATGAAAACGCCCGTGATGATGCCGAGGATCATGCTCATGGCCGCGCCCATGTAGTTGTTCGCCTCATCGCCCACGGCCTTGGTGAAGATCTGGGTTGTCAGGGTTTCCCAGCCGTAGGGCGTGCCCAGCTTGAAGGGTACGCCGAATTCACCCGCGCTGGTGACGAAGACGATGATGGCGCCCGAAAGGATACCCGGCGCGGCGAGCGGAAGGGTGACGGTCAGGGTGGTGCGGAGCAGCCCGCCCCGGTCACTCGGGCGCTGTCCTCGAGGGATGGGTCCATGCGCCGCAGGGAGCCCACCACGAATAGGTAGACGAGGGGCGTGAAGAAGATCCCCGTTACCCAGATGACGCCGAAGAGGTAGTTGACGTTCAGGAGCGAGCCCTCAATACCGAGAAGGCCGCGCGCCATATGGTTCAGCATCCCGACCTTGGGCGAGGCCAGGTTGTGCCAGGCGATCGCCCCGACGAAGGGGTTCATGAAAAAGGGGATGAGATTCATCGGCTCGAGCCGGTCCCGGAAGGGGCAGTTTGTCCGGGCGTTGAGCCAGGCGAGCGAGACGCCCAGGAAGGTGGCCAGAAGCGTGGATCCCGTACTGACGAAGAGGGTGTTGAGGAAAGCCCTGCGGATGACGTGCCCCTGAACCATCTCCCGGTAGTTCTCGAAGCCCCACTCCGTGCCGAAGCCCAGATCGTCGAGCACGAGGAAGCTGCCTACTATCAGGGCGCCAAGTGGAATCAGCACCATCGCCATGACGAGGACGCTGACGATTACTGCGATCGCGTTTTCAGCCTGGAAGAAGTTTCGCAGGAAACTCCATCAGCGGGAGGGTACGGCCTCCGGCCTGGATATGGTAGTCATGAAATCCTTTCAGTGAGTGGCCCCGAAGGCCAGGAGACGGCCAGAGGGCCGACTCCCGGCTACAGAATCCGGGACATTACACTATCCGGTTAACGGAATACCTGCTGCCACTGCCGGCACATCTTCTTGAACTTCTTCGCGGCGGCGGTCTGGTCCTTGATGGGGAGGGTCTTCACTTTATCGAAACCCATCATGTACTTCTTGACGGACGCGGACGGCTTGTAGCCCTTGAGCATGGAGTAGTAGCTGATCTCCTCCTCGGCCACAATGTCAACAGCCTCTTTGACCAGGAGGAACTCCATCAGCAGCTTGCCCGCGTTGGGGTGTGCCCCCCCTTTGACGACGCCGGCCTGCATGCCAAAGAAAACATGGCCTTCCTTGTAGGTGCTCTACCGCATAACCTTGGCGAGGTCCGGCTTCTTGCGAATTATCTGGACCATCCGCCCGGAGAGGTTTCACATGTCAATGGCGCGCTCGCAGTTCGCCATCATCTGCAGCTTCGCCGAGGTGCGGAAACCCACGAGGGGATCGAGGGCCTTGAGCTTCTTCCACATCCCCTTCACGTCGAAGCCGTTCTCCATCAGGCCGATGGTCGTGATGGAGTAAGAGGTGCTCTTCCCGTATTCAGACATTTTCAGTTGCCCGTTTGAGATTGTGGACTGATCGAAAATTTCGTCCCGGTGCCAAATGCCCTCCCTGCAGGTGTGAACCACGAGAGCGCGGGCAACATTGACGCGGGAGCGATGCCCCGGAATATCGACACGATGAAACCTCGGTTCATCCAGCGCATAAAATGCCTTGAGAAAGACCTCTTTCGCCGGGGCTGTCCGGGCCCCGGAGGACGCCTGCGGTTCGGCGTCAAATGCGAAAAGTGACCAGCTAATTAAAAGAGCGGCAGTACATGCTATCCACGCTCGGAATCCGAAGAATCCGATAGCCCGAATATTCACGCTTTCCCTCCTTTCAATAACGATATGCAAAGATACGAAGCCGCTTTGGCCGGAAACAGGGCAATTTGGCCTTCGGCACGTTCGGAGCCGCCTTGGCCCGCGTTTCTTCACTCCGGCGCTTCTTCATTGAGCCCGCTATTCATTACTCAAAAGGAGAGCGGCATCAATTCCGCCCGAGCTTACCCAAAACTTCCAGCACGTGATCGGGGGTGATCGGAATGCGGGTGATGCGGGCGCCGATGGCCTGGCTGACGGCGCAGGCGACGGCTGCGGCGGCGGCGGTGCAGGGCGGCTCCCCGATTCCCTTCGCACCGTAAGGCCCAAGGCCCTCGCCCGACTCGGTGAAGACGCTCTCCCAATCCGGGGTCTCCGCCGCAGTCGGGATGAGATAGCTGTGATACTCATTGGACACGATTCTCCCGCGGTCGGTCTGGATCTCCTCTGTGAGGCCGTGGCCGATGCCCATCATGGCGCCACCCTCGAACTGCCCCTCGACGTGCTGGGGGTGAATCGCCTGACCAATATCGTGACTCGCCCAGTAGTTGAGGAGGCGAATCTCGCCGGTTTCGGTGTTGACCTCGGCCTCGGCGGCGTGGAGGCCGAAGACGTAATCCATCCATCCGCCGGGATCGCCGTATTTTTCGTGGCCCTCGAAATCGTGGTCACCGAGCTGGACCTTACCGGTCGCATGAAGTGCGAGGTCCATCGCCTTGCACTGGGCGGCGGCCCGGGCGATATCCACGGACCGTTCCTCGGCGCCGCGCACGTATATATTACCCTCCCGAATGCCGAGATCCTCCGGGGCGGCCTCGAGCAGTTCGGCCGCGCCCCTGAGCAGGCGGCTCCTGAGTTCCTGGCCCGAGCTAAGGGTAGCGCCGCCGCTGATCATGGTCTGGCGGCTGCCCGCCGTAATTCCGACCATCGGCGTCACGTGGGAGTCCGACATGGTGACGGTCACTCTCTTCAGGGGAACGCCCACGGCCTCGGCGGCGATCTGGCGGTTGGTGTGCGTCTGGGCCGAACCGAGGTCGCACGCCCCGCACCTCAGGTTCACGCTCCCGTCGCCTTCGATGGACATGTAGGCCTCGCCCTCGTTTCGGGGGCGGCCGTAGCCGGCGATGTTGGCGGCGTAGCCCACCCCCCGCCGCCAGGGGCCAGGGCTTACGCCGGAAGCGGAACCAGCCTTTCGGGTGATGGATTCCTCGATTTTATGGGTGAGTTCAGGGAGCATCACCCGTGAGGAGACGGGTTGGTTTTGCATGAGGGTCTGGTTTTTATTAATAAAATTGCGGCGGCGGAACGCAATCGGGTCCATCCTTAGCTGCTTCGCCACCTCGTCCATCTGGGATTCGTAAGCAAAGCAAACCTGATTGGCTCCGACGCCGCGCATGGACTCGGTGAAGGGATTGTTCGTCAAAACGGCGCGGGCGCGACCGCCGGCGTTCGGTATCTCGTAGGGCCCGCCGCTGACGCAAAGCGCGCCGAGGACGAGGCCCTTGCTGTTGGTGGGATAGGCGCCCGCGTCGGCGATGATATCAACCTCGACCGCGGAGAGCCTCCCGTCTTTCGTCGCGCCGGTCTTGTAGCGCATGACAAAGGGATGTTTTTTGGAGCACTGGGCCATGGATTCCTCACGCGAGTAAGCGATTCGCACGGGGCGGCCTGTCTTCACCGCGAGGAGGCCGAGATAGGCGCCGAGAAGGGGGTGTTCCTTCCCGCCGAAGGCGCCCCCTAGCATGGGGCAGTCGTAGCGCACCCGGTTGGCGGGAAGACCGAGTACTTTGGCGACGCCTTGATAGTTTTCGATCATCTGGGTGGGAACCCGGATGTTTACAATGCCGTGCTCGTCCACCCAGCCGACGCCGCCCTCGGTTTCGATGAAGCCGTGATCGACGCTGGCGGCGAAGTAGACATTTTCGACGACGATGTCCGCTTTCCGAAAGCCCGCCTCGATGTCGCCCTTTTCCGTTTTCCAGTCGCAGAGCGTCTCTCCCTCGAGATTCCTGAATTCATAGAGCCCGGGCAGCGGCTCGTAGTCGATTTTGACGAGCCGGGCTGCCGCCTCGGCGACCTCCCGCGTTTCTGCCGCGACGAGCGCCACGGCGTCTCCCGTGAAGTGGACGGTCTCTGCGGACAGGACGGGGTAGTAGGGATACCGCCCCGCGTTTTCTCCGGGGATGTCCTCGGCGGTCAGGACGCAATGAACCCCTGGAAGCGCGAGCGCTTTAGAGACGTCGATTTTATTGATGCGCGCCGGAATCCGACCGGCTCGGATCACCTTTCCGATAAGCTCGCCGGGCAGGTGAAGGTCATCGCCGAAAACGGTGTCCCCCACCGCTTTAGCGATTGCATCTTCTTTGGGCTGGGAATGGCCAACATAAGTCAATTCAGGCATGGAATCATCCATCCATAATTATTGTTAGAAAAAAATACCGAAAACGAGGGAAACGCAGCTTTCTTTCCGGCAGGATTTTAGGTCTTTGGAGTATTTTGGACAACGAGAGACATTTAAAAAAATTCATGGTCCGGAAGGAGCGGACATGATAGCAGGGCCGGCCCACCGGTAACAGCGTGGCAGAAAAATCGCGCAAGATTTATCTTTCCGCTTTTCACTTCAAATTCCGGATGCGGCCGTCTCGTCAGACTCGGGTGATTTTAGCGGCGTCGGCGGGGCCGGGAGAGGGTCTGGGGCCGGTGGGCGCGCCCCCGGTGGCGGGAGATTTTACCGGGCTGTAGCCTTTCGACCGGAATCCGGCTTTGCCCATTCCTTCGATCTCGATTTCCGCGAGGTCGCCGTCCTTGATGGGTTTTCTCCCCTCATGATAAGTCCCGGTGGCGATAACGTCGCCGGGCTCGAGATCGACGAAGCGGCTCAGCCAAGCCACCTGCGCGGGAATCTTATGGGCCATGTGCCGGGTGCTGAAATCCTGGGACGGCTCTCCGTTCACCCAGGAGCGCACGGTGACATCATGGGGGTCGGGTATCTCGTCCTTCGTGGTGATCCAAGGGCCGCAGGGCCCGTGGCTGCCTTGGCCTTTTGTCAGGAACCGGGTGTAGCGCGTGATTCCGCGGACCGAGATATCGAAGAGGGGCAAATAGCCGAATACGTGGTCCATGGCTTCCTCTTCGGTGACGTTCTTCGCCCTCTTACCGATAACGAAGGCGAGCTCAGCCTCGGTCTGGAACTCTGTGATTTCGGGGATTTCAACGAGCTCGATGGTCGCCCCAGGGCCGGGAAGGAGCGGGTCCATATAAAAGAATTCCAGTGGCAGGTCGTCCGCCGTCTTGCCCTGGTCGAGATAGTTCAAAAATGCCCCCAGACATTTGCCGGGCCGGGGGACCGGAGAGAGAAGG
>Ga0187827_10006901_pt1 | contig 12798 bp, 16 predicted proteins | sample ETNtaG_39_FD_167969 | JGI IMG/M metagenome (GOLD analysis project Ga0187827, IMG submission 167969) | Marine microbial and viral communities from oxygen minimum zone, Eastern Pacific Ocean - ETNP2014_SV_150_PacBio MetaG (Illumina Assembly) | ecosystem: Environmental > Aquatic > Marine > Hypoxic... | reverse complement strand
ATGCTGTTAAAGAATGTGAAGGAGATGTTCAAAAAGAAAAATTAACATTCGCTTCTGTTATGACGCTTGCTGTTGCTGATTCAATTAACCCTTGCGCGCTAGCAGTTCTGGCAATGGCGTTAATTGCATTGCTTGCAAAAGATCCTGCTAAAAAGAAAAGAGTTTTGCTCGGAGGTTTTGCTTTTATTTCAGCTGTGTTCCTAACGTACTTGATTTACGGCGGAATCATAATCCAGTTCTTCAAAGTCCTTGAATCTTATTTCGTTTCATTAAGTTTCTATGTCCGAGCGTTATTTGCACTTCTTGCAATTGCGCTTGGTATTATGAATCTAAAGGATTTTGTCAAATACAAACCAGGTTCATTTGGAACTGAAATGCCTGTGAAACTCAGACCAATGGCTAAGCGAATAATTGCAAATATCACAAGCCCTTACGGCGCTTTCATAATCGGAATCTTTGTAACTCTGTTCTTATTGCCATGCACAATTGGTCCTTATCTCGTGGTCGGAAATATTCTGTCAGGACTTGCTTGGGTGAAATCATTGCCATGGCTTTTATTGTATAATATCATTTTTGTCCTGCCAATGGTTGTTGTTACTCTGCTTGTTTACTTCGGAATGTCTCGCGTCACTGATGTAACTGCATGGAAAGACAAGAATGTAAAATGGCTACACTTTATTGCTGGATTAGTTCTGTTGCTACTTGGTATTGCAATGCTATTCGGTTTCGTCTAATTCAGAGAGGCTTTACATAAACGTCTTCTACTAGTTTCTTTTATTTTAATCTGTAAAACAAATTTCATAATAAATCTATCTTGTTTTACAGTTAAATATATGTTTCGCAAAAATCAAATTATGCGTTTTTCTTAATTCTAAACAATAACCAATTCTTCGGCCCCGTTTTCTCGAATTTGATAAGACAATATTTTCCTTTGAGCTTTTTTCCTTTTAATTCAAAAACCATTTTCCCAGGGGCTTTGCTTTCCATTTCATAAGTTCCGGAATCCCAAATTTTTACAGTGCCTTTTCCATAACCTTCTTCAATTGTTCCTTCAAAATTAATATAAGAAACTGCGTGGTCTTCCACTTGCACTGCCAAACGCTTGAGGCCTACTTGTTTTGGTGGTTGTTTCGGAACTGCCCAGCTTTTCAAAACCCCATTCATCTCCAACCTAAAGTCCCAGTGCAAATTTGTTGCATTGTGTTCTTGTATTACAAATCTATTCATTTTTTAATTTTTTTAGGATTTTTTTCTTTTTTATTACGTTTTCAATTTCTTCCTTAATATTATAAGCGTGTTCTAGATCTGTTTTAACAACGTCTTCCATTTCCATATTTTCTAAAAGTTTAATTTGTTTTTTTAAATCTTTCAAAGCTTTTTCTGGTTCATTATCTCTTTCATATAAAATTTCTGCACGAGTAGCGTAAGATCCAGAAAGCAATTTCGTATTTTTTTCATTCTTTATAATATGATTAAGAATTTTCATTGCTTGTTTAAACTTTTTTAATTCTGTTAATGTAACTGCTCTGTAATACTGGAGGGCATTATCATCTGGAAACATTTTGCAAAAAAATGTAAAAATTACATTTGCTTTTTTCCATTCTCCATTGTTTATTAGTTCAAGCGCGTTGTTTAGGATTTGCATTTTGTCTATTCCAGGTTCTTCTTCCCAAGTTTGAATCAAGTCTTCTTCAAATTCGGATTTTTTTCTTCCTCTGTTTTTCTTTAATTTTTTTATTGCCATTTTTATTTTTCCCAAGCCGTAGTGCAACACTAAGCTTCCTATCGGTTTTATCGTTTACTAATTGCGTCAAGTATTTCTTCTCGTAAGTCTACTGCTTCTTTTAATTGTTCTTTAACACTTTCAGGTTGTCTATATTTTTTCATGAGTTTTATTGCAATGTTAATATCTTTAAATGCATTTCCCAAGTCATCATGATAATCTAACTGAATTTCAGCACGCATTTTGTAGCTATCAAAAACAGTTGCCTCATCTTTGGCAGTTTTTATTAATCTATCAAAAGTTTTTTCAGCTTTAGCAAATTGCCCTAATCTAGTTTCACCCATTGCAATAAAAAAATCTGGCCATTCTTTGTTTTTTCGTTTTTTTCTGAGTTCACTCCAAAGTTTCATTGCTTCTTCCCACTTGTTTTGATTTTGCAAATCAAAAGCTTTTTCTGCTAAAGCTACAAATTCATCATCTCTTGGTTCTAAAAAATCATTTAGTTGGCCTGTATTGAACCATTCTTGTTTTCTTTTAGCATTTATTACTACCATTTTATATCCTGAACATGTTTCTACTGAGTTCGCTTGTTATGTTGTTGTGTATCTTGAGATCCGCGCGCTGTTTTTTCGTGAGCTTTTTTTTGCGCGTGCGCTTTGGTGCAGATGACTTTTTTGTGGTTCTTCTCCTTTTTGTTGTTTTCCTTTTCCAGAGAAGATCCCCGGGGGTGAATTGGAATGTTTCGTCGAGAGTGGTTCCTAGCGCATGCGCGAGTCTATGCGCTAGGAGGAGGGAGGGGTTAAATTGGCTCCGCTCGATCAGACCGACGGTCTCACGAGCGACCCCGGATTCTCGCGCCAGCTCCGATTGGGAGAGATTCTTCCTTGCACGGAACTCTTTTATCCGGGTTTTCATAATGTAGTTAAAGAGATTAATACCTCTCTTTTTGAGATACACATATCTCTTTATGAGGAATATATATCTCTTTCTGGTATATAAGTGTTGCGTTTGCTATTAACACATAAACCATAACGCTTATATATTATGTCAAGTAGAGCTTAACTCTGAAATTGGTTCAGTTTGTAGTTCGTAGTTTGTAGTTCGTGGTTACCACTACCTACCTACCACCAACCACTAACCTAACCAATAGGACAAACAAAAAATGACACAACTAACAGGACAACCAATTGTAATTATGTCTGATAAAGCAAACCGCACACGCGGACGAGATGCACAGCGCATGAATATCATGGCTGGCAAAATCGTAGCTGAAGCAGTTAAATCAACACTAGGACCAAAAGGAATGGACAAGATGCTTGTCGATTCACTTGGCGACGTCGTCATCACAAATGACGGTGCTACTATTCTTAAAGAAATGGATATCCAGCACCCAGCTGCAAAGATGATGGTTGAAGTTTCCAAAGCTCAGGAAGATGAGGTCGGAGACGGAACAACCACAGCAGTTGTTGTTGCAGGCGAGCTTCTCAAAAAAGCAGAAGACTTACTTGAAATGGATATTCATCCAACAGTGATTGCACGCGGTTACAGAATGGCAAATGACGAGGCACAGAAGTTCCTCGAAGCAACTGCTGACACAATCTCAAAAGATGATACAGACACTCTAGAGAAAATCGCAATGACAGCAATGACTGGAAAATCCGCAGAACGCGCACGAGAAAGTCTTGCAAAACTTGCAGTAAAAGCAGTTTCTCTTGTTGCAGATGAATCAAATGGAAAAATTTCAATTGACTCAGATAACATCAAAATCGAAAAGAAAGAAGGTGGATCAATTGATGATTCAGAATTGATTAGCGGTATAATTCTTGACAAAGAGCGCGTGCACAACGGCATGCCAGAAAAAGTTTCAAGTGCAAAAATCGCTTTAGTTGATTCAGCTCTTGAAATTAAGAAAACAGAAACTGATGCAAAGTACAATATTAATGATCCAGCTCAGCTTCAAAGTTTCCTTGAACATGAAGAAGGAATGTTGAAGAAAATGGTTGAGCAGATTAAAGCAAGCACCGCAACAGTCTTGTTTTGTCAAAAAGGAATCGATGATCTTGCACAACACTTCCTTGCAAAGGAAGGAATTTTCGCAGTTCGCAGAGTAAAGAAAAGCGACATGGAAAAACTTGCTCGTGCAACCGGTGGAAAAGTTATGACAAGCATCGACGATTTAAGTTCAACTGATCTTGGAAACGCTGGAATTGTTGAAGCTCGCAAAATCGGTGGAGATGACATGATTTTTGTAACAGAATGTGTTTCACCAAAAGCAGTTTCAATTCTAATTCGCGGCGGAACCGAGCATGTTGTGGACGAAGTTGATCGCGCATTACAAGATGCAATCGGCGGAGTTTCAGCAAGCATTGAAACCGGCAAAATTGTTGCTGGTGGTGGAGCAATTGAAATTGAACTTGCAAAAGCACTCAAGGCTGCAGCTGAGAAAGTCTCAGGACGAGAACAGCTAGCAATGACTGCTTTCGCAGAAGCAATTGAAGTAATTCCACGAACTCTTGCAGAGAACGCAGGACTTGATTCAATTGACAAACTTGTTGAGCTAAGATCAATGCATGAAACACCAGAAGGCAAGAACAACGGCCTTGATGTTTTCGCAAACACAGTAAAAGACATGAAAGCAGAAGGTGTTATTGAACCGCTCAAAATTAAAACACAAGCAATTAAGTCAGCTTCTGAAGCTGCAGAAATGATTCTTCGAATTGACGATGTAATCAGTGCAAAAGGTTTCAGTGGTGGCGGAGATGCAGGCGGAGCAATGCCTCCAGGAATGCCCCCAGGAATGGGCGGAATGCCTGGCATGATGTAGGTTCGTAAAAACTAATCTTAAGCTCTGGTGTAAAAACCAGGGCTTACTCTTTTTCTAACTTTTCATACTTAAAAACCTTTAAATACCCAGATTGCTTATTCGCTTTGATGCAATATGCCTGAGAAATCTCAAATGTACGAGATCGTCCCCGTGGACCCTCTTTCTAAGCTTCAGAAGAAGCACCAGACACTTGAAGAAGATATTCGAGAGATTAAATCGGCTCTTAGAGGAACCGTTGGACTTTCTAAAATAGAATCAAATGCAGATCAATTCATTCAGCGAATGCTTGAGCTTATGACATCCTCTCAGAAAATGGTTGAAGAAGTCGCCAGCTCAAATCAGAAGGTTGCGACACGAATTCAAGCAGCAATTGACAAGATGAATCAAGTAAATGAAGAATTATCAGTCAAACTCACACAAATTCTCAACTTCTTTGCACAGGCCACAGATGCAATGACAGATGGGGGTGATTCCGAATCCTCTGATGATCTTGTTGATTCTCTTAATAATCTCAAAAAGATAATGGAAGGGCTTGCAGAAAGCAATGCAAAAACAAATCAGGTTCTCGGGTCACTTGATACTCATTTGAAGAAAAGAGTAGCAAGGCGAAGGCCAAGTCAAATGCAGAGGTTGCCTTCATTGGTTGGAATACCACCAGCTGCTCCTCCACAAGCGCCACCTGCATCACAACAAGGACAAGCACAAGGGCAAAGAAAAGCTCCAGCGCAAGGCGGAGAACCAGATCTTCCACCGCCCCCCTTTCCTCCTTAAACAATGACAACTAGAAAAGCACACAAAATCGTGATACAACTCATAATCATACTAGCTTTTGTATTTGGATTAATAGTTGCACTTATTGCACGACAAACCGGTAGCTACGAAGTCGGAATAATTTTTGTCGGAGCTGTTCAGATAATAATTCTTCTAGCAATTCTTTATGTACTTGAACATGTTATTGAATTTATGGAGGTTCATGTTAAATGAAGTCGCATCGCAAAAAAATGCAGAATAGAAAAGGCATAACCCCAATCATCTCAGTTATTCTACTCCTTATGATGACCATTGCTATTGCTGGTCTTGCTTATTCCTGGCTTCAGAAAATGCAAGGAAGCATAACAACTTCAACAGAAAACAGGACTGCAGAATTGCTCGGTGGTTTGAAAATTGAGCTCAAGGTTGATGGTTATTACATGAATTGTACAACTGGTTCTAACTTGACAACCTTCTATGTCAGAAACGCAGGAAGCGAAGCTGCGTCAAATGCGAGAATATTTGCTGACGATCAGTTCTTTGTCAATGGTACCGGAGGTACTAACTCGACATACGGAACAATTTCAGCAGGTCAAATGGTAACCTTTGCAATAAATGCATCTGATGGTTGCAACTTCTTTAATGAAACTCCTAGAACTATCAAAGTTGTCAGTGACCGCTCAACTGTTGAAAAGGCATTCACCTTCACCTGTTCTGAAGGCAATTGTATAGGTTAATCGAATTCTAAAACCTTATAACTATCTCAAGATTATCCATGATTATGTATCCTTCTTCGAGAAAAGCGCAGTCTGAAGTTTTGTCAAAAGTAGTAGTTGTCCTTATACTGTTGGCTCTTTCTTCATTCGCATATACATGGGGTTCAAATCTTATTGAAGCTCAAAAAATGCGATCTGAAGTTGAGGAAATCCAATCAAAATTTTTAGAATTGAAAACAAAAATCACTGAAGTTGCAAATGCAGGAAATGGCTCTGCAAGATTTGTTGATTTGAAACTCGAGTATGGTATTCTTTCAATTGAACCTGGCGAGCCTTGCAGTGGAACTGATCCAGATAATAATATGCTTCGCTATGTTCTTTCAACTAAAGATAATTTTGTTGATTCTTTAACCTGGGCTCTTTCAGATTCTGCTAATAAAAATCTTAATTGCATAGCTCCTTACGAAAACAGTAGTTCCGGAATTATAATTTCAAAATCCACAGTCTCCGAAGGTTTAAGCATGAATGAATATGCGTTGTGGTTCCGCAAATTGAATCAGTCTGGAAATACAAATCAATTTTTAATTAATCTCACAACAGGGTCAGCAGATTCAGATATGCGTCTCACAGCTGGCTCACATCAAATTCGAGTTGAATCTCAAGGATCTGTCCAAGTCGGCACATCCTCTTACACAAAAGTGTTGATAAGTGATGTATGAATTTCAAAAATAAAAAAGCACAAGCAGAATTGATTTCATTTGTCCTAGTTGCAATCATAGTTATTATTGTCGTTCTTGCTTCATATGCGTGGGGTTCTCAAATTCTTGATGATCGAAAAGAATCTTATGCAGCTACAAAAATGCGAGATAAAATGTTCGAGATTCGCGAAGCTGTTATGAGTGTTGCGCAAGAAGGTGCGAATTCAACTCGCGTTGTTTCTGTTATTATTGAAGATGGGAAATTATATCTTGACACGAGTTTCATTCCAGTTTCGTGCGGTCAGGCGCGGGCAGATAATGGAATTATTTATGAAATTGCAACAAAGGAGCAAATTGTTAATTCAGAATCATGGGCCAATGTTGATCCATATGAAAATGAAACCGGTGATCTGTGTACTGTTGGCGGTCCATCTCTAAGTTATCCTGGAGTTTTATTTGCACGGCATCGAGGAACTGGTGAAAATGGAAAATATTTGAATCAATATCTACTTTCATTTAGAAATCTCAAGGACATTAGCACCGGCGAGAGTCACATAATCCGCATTGGTTCTTCAGAAATCGGGCAAAACACAACTGGAATTGGTGAAGGAAAACACAATATTCTTATTCGTAATAACGCGATTACTTTTGATTCTGCAAATTCTCGGTGGACACATGAGATTTCACTGATTTTCGACCCATAAAGCGAATACACTAAACCTTTTATACTGAAAACGATTATCTCGATTAATGAGAAACTGTAAGGGTGTCAGCACTATTATGGAGCAGGTCTTCATCCTGATGTTTGGTGTCCTGTTATTGATAACTGTAGTGGTGACATTCTCAGACTTAAAGGACGATACTGTCGAGTACTCGGCAATTCCTCAGTATGAGGCAGTTGCTCAGCATATGCACGCTGTTGTTATTTCAGCGCAGGAACAAATGCAATTGGCTGAATCAGGATACATCGGCTTCACAATACCGCGTGAAATCGCTGGGAAAAACTACATAATGCGTTTCAATAATACGCACATACGGGTTGAGGATTTCCAGCAGGAAATAAACCAGACTGTTCTGCTTGCGCAGAGTAACATAACAGTATCTGGAAATGTCAGTTCTTCTGACAGCGGAAAAGCACGCGCATATTTCAATACAACTGAAAGGAGTGTAACATTCACAACGATATGAACAGAAACTTCAAGCGTTTTCTAAAGCATGCGGCAAGCGCCGTGAAAGAGCACCATGATAATGAGATTTTGAAAAAAGCTCACGTTGCTCCAGTTTCACATTCTAAACCAAAACCAGAAGAAAAACCAAAAGCAGTCGCACCTAAAAAACCAATTAATATTCACGAGGATTTGAAAAAAGAAGGAGTTCCTGCAGAACTCAGTCACAAGATGCACAAAGTTGTTGAAGATCATCCTGACAGCGATGCAAAAGAAGTTCTTGGTGGTGCAATACAACAAGCAATTGAACACAAGAAGAAAGGGAACATTATGCCAGAAGGTCTTACAAAGATTGTTGAAGAGGCAGTTGCTGAACAAGAGAAAGGTGTTTCAAAAGAAGAGCTCAGTGATCTTATTTCTGAAATTATGAAATCTGAATTGGCAAAAGTTGAGTCAATGAAAACTCATTACAAAGAATCTCATCCTGAAGCGCCAATTGAAGATTCACGCCTTGCAGGTGGAATTCCGGATGTTGCAATGCCGGTTCCTTCAACTATTAAGCAAGATATTATTCAAGCAGAATCAAAAGGTCTTGCTGTTGACATAGATCTTACAAAAACCAACATCACGTACCCGCTTATTTACAGTGGGGGGAAAGTTCATGTTTATGCAAATATCAGATACGATCCAACAATGCATCATTTAACTTTCCGAGTTATTGAACCGCAATTAAGTGCAGAAGAGCAAAAGCAATTGGCGAAAATTGAGAACACACTTATTGAAGAACTTGAAGTTGATTTCTCAGCTCTCAAAAAACAAACTGCTGAAAAATATCTTTTTGAAAAAATTAACAGTGTTATTGAATATTACGGAATGAAAATGACTTCGCGCACTAAGGAAATTATGGATTATTATATCAAACGAGATTTCATTGGACTCGGTCCAATTGAACCGATGTTCCAGGATCTTAATATTGAGGATATTTCCTGTGACGGAACTGGAATTCCAATTTATGTTTATCACCGCGATCCTCGATTCGGTTCTCTTCGTTCAACAATTTCTTTCAAGGAGGAGGATTCTTTAGATTCATTTGTAATGAAGCTCGCACAGCGGTGCGGCCGTTCGATTTCTGTTGCAGATCCTTTGCTTGATGGTGCGCTTCCGGATGGATCTCGTGTTCAGGCCACATTTGGTACTGGCATTTCTATGAAAGGTTCAAACTTCACAATCCGAAAATTCACTAAAGATCCTCTTACTTTTGTTGATCTTGTAAAGTACGGGACAGTCAGCGCAGAGCTTCTTGCATATTTGTGGCTTGCAATGGAACACAACAAATCAGTTCTTATTGCCGGACCAACTGCTTCTGGAAAAACAACAATGCTTAATGCGCTCTCGCTTTTCATTCGACCTGAATTAAAAATTGTTTCAATTGAGGATACGCCCGAATTGAGACTGCCACATGAGAACTGGATTTCTCAGGTTTCAAGAACTGGTTTCGGCCCTGAGGGAGCTTCTGGAAAGAAGCTTGGGGAGATTTCGCTTTTCGATTTGCTTAAGGCATCGTTGCGTCAAAGACCAGATGAGATAATTGTCGGAGAGGTTCGTGGTAAAGAGGCGTATGTTCTCTTCCAGCAAATCGCTACCGGTCACCCTGGTATGAGCACGATTCACGCAGAATCTATGGAAGCTGTTATCAACAGACTTACAACTCCTCCAATTTCTTTGCCAGCAAGTTTGATTCAGCACCTTGATATCCTTCTTGTTATGACTCGACAAAGAATGGAAGGAAAATACAAAAGACGAATTAAAGAAGCCGTTGAGGTTATTGGTTACGATACAAATAAGGATAGACCGTTCTTGAATATTCCTTATCATTGGATTCCTTCTGAAGATAAATTTGAATATAATGGAAAGAGTGGAATTCTCAAGGAGATAATGGAAACAATCGGAGCTTCTCCAGAGGGAATTTTCGGAGAAATTGACCGCCGAGTTAAAGTAATTGAGTGGATGGTTCGGTCAGGAATTCGCGATTACAAAAACGTGGGCAAAGTGGTGAGTGAATATTACCAGAGCCCGCAAACTGTTCTGGAGAGAATAGATATCTAAGATGGACTTGAAAAAGGAATACAAACAACTTGCTGCCAGACTTTTTAATACGTTTGTTGATTCTTATCTCTCTAAATTTTCTTGGGTGAAAAAGGATCTTCGTAAAGCAGGTATCAAAATCATGCTTCGGGAGTATCTTAGTATTGCTTTACTGACAACAATTTTGCTTATTCCAGTTTGGTTTATTGTTATTTTCTTTTTCATGACACTTTTTAGTATTCCAGCGCCGATTTTGTCAACACTTCTCTTAACAATTCTTTTAACAGGAGGCACTGCGTTTCTTTCTCTAGAATATCCAGCTACAAAAGCAAAAGAGCGCGCGCGGAATATTGATAATAATCTTCCTTTCGCTTGCCTTTACATGAACACAATTGCAGGCACTGGCGCTGCTCCCCATCTGATTTTTAAATTCCTTTCTGAATTCAAAGAATATGGAGCTGTTTCTGAAGAAGCTAAGAAAATAAATGATGACATTGAAGTGATGGGTGAGGATATTGAAAAAGCGCTTCGCCGCGCTGCTCGCGAAACACCATCTGAGAATTTAAGAGATTTGCTTTGGGGTATGATCACTACAATTGTTCAGGGTGGTGATTTGAAATCACTTCTTGATGCAAAATCACATCACTTGATGGAAGCGTATCGCCGAAAGCTTGAGGATTTCACTACTAATGTTAGCATGTATGTTGAGATTTACATCACTGTTGTGATTGTCGGCTCGATATTTTCAATTGTTATGATGACGATTATGGGTGCCATATCAGGTTTCGGAACTTTGCAAGCGTTCCAGACTTTAATGGTTTACGTGTTCCTTCCAGTTGCATCTATTGTATTCATATTCCTACTGAGATTAATTTCTCCACTTTCAAAATAAAATGGCAATAAATCCGTTTAACAAAGAAGAAAGAACCCCTGCAGATAAAGGGGACCTTATTCTTGGTCTTGAGAAACGGTATGCAGTGCTTATATTTTCTGGGATGGGTGCGGCTTTCACTTTTGTTATGATGGTTCTTTTTGCACCATCTGATATGTTTGGTTTTTCTGTTGGAGTTGCACTTACTGTTGCATTTGTTCCGTATTCGATTTACGCATACCTTGAAAAGAAAGCAATTATTGACATGGAGAAGAATTTGCCATCATTCCTTCGCGATATTGCAGAGTCTAGGAAAACTGGAATGACTTTGCCGCAGGCCTTGTACAAGAGCGCGCAGGTTGATTATGGTAAACTTTCAGTTGAGTTGAAGAAAATGGCGAATCAGATTTCGTGGGGCGTTCCGTTCCATGATGTGCTTGCTCGATTTTCAAAACGATCAAAAAGTGGTTTCATTCAACGGTCAATTGCAATTATCATAGAAGCGCAACAAAGTGGTGGAGCTCTTGTTGAAACTCTTGATGCTGTTGCTCGTGATGCACGCATGTTAAAGGAAGCAGAAGCGGAACGTAAATCAAAATTGAATCAGCAGGCTGTTATTATTTATGCGATTTTCTTTTTGTTCATGATTATTGTTGTGGCTTTGCAGAAACTGATGATGCCTCTTATTTATTCTAAGGGTTTCGCGCTCGCAACTGAAGATCCAGATCTGATTATCAGCTACTATCAGAACTTATTCTTTTCAATGATTTTAATCCAAGGTCTTTTCAATGGAATGATTGCAGGGCAAATTGGAGAAGGTTCACCAATTCTTGGTTTGAAGCATAGTGCGATTTTCGTAATTGTGGGAGTGATGGTCTCATGGCTGTTTATATTTTGAAATTTGTGAAGGGGCTAAGGTGCAAGGGGGCTAAGGAGCTAAAGCAATATCCTAGCCCCATAGCTCCCTACTCGCCTAGCCCCCTTAACCAAAAGGCCCAGGTAAATTTCGGTTTCATTATAGCGGTTCTTCTGTTGATTGTTGTTATCATTACAGCAACTACTGGTGTTCTTGATAAGCTTCCATCTATTAAACATGATGCAGAAACATCTGCAATGGCTCCACGCATTGAAGTTATTAGCAAGTTGTTGCTGGAAGATCCTGGATATCCTGCTACATGGACTTCTGCGAATGTCGAGCGCGTTGGTTTAATTCATCACAATTCTTACAATAACAAAACTAAATTTGGCCAGCTTAATTCCACAAAAATTAATTATGTTGCAACTTTGTCATATGATACTATAGCGCATCAACTTGGTTTGTTTAATGATACGAATTTCCGTTTGCGCGTGTCAAATGCTAATATGATTCTTGATATTAATCAGAGTTTGCCTGGCAGTACTGCGAGTGTGTTTGTTTTGAATCGCGTGTTTTCACTTGATGGAACAAGTTTTGTTAATGCAACTTTGGAGGTGTGGGAATGAGAGCGCTTCGTAATAACAAAGGTTGGCTTCGAATTATTGAAATCGTTCTTGCAGCAACTTTGGTTTTCTCTTTTATGATGTTCATCTCTCGATTTGAGGGGGGTTCTCAAATCTCTCGGCCAGACACTGATGATTATTTGCTTCGGCAAATTGGCGAGGATGCGCTTCGCGCGTATGATATTACAGATACAGTTGGGGATGCGAAAAGTGATTTAGCAACTGATGTGATTGAAGGAGATTGGACATCAATTGGTTCATATTTTGATGGGTCTCTTGAACAGAATATCGGATACGCTGTGTACTTTTACAATGACACAAGCGGATATTCTGATGGTGAAGTTTACTTGGAAACTGGCACAACAAACATTCCTGTGAATCGCGATATTGCAACTGTGTATTACATGATTGCTGGCGATTCAGGTTCTCATTGCAGTGATATTAATGCGTGCGCTGTAAAGCTCGACCTTTGGTATATGAAATGAA
>Ga0187827_10006899_pt1 | contig 12799 bp, 5 predicted proteins | sample ETNtaG_39_FD_167969 | JGI IMG/M metagenome (GOLD analysis project Ga0187827, IMG submission 167969) | Marine microbial and viral communities from oxygen minimum zone, Eastern Pacific Ocean - ETNP2014_SV_150_PacBio MetaG (Illumina Assembly) | ecosystem: Environmental > Aquatic > Marine > Hypoxic... | reverse complement strand
AAAAAGTTAGACATCAAGAAGGTGCAAAGGCAACTGATCAAGGACGGCATCTGCCTCGGCGATGAAGGCAGACTGAAGGAGCTTGGGCTGGTGTAACCCAGCAGCACGACGTAGCTTGTCGATGGGGATACTGGATACTCGATGACTGGTAGGTGTTCGTTCCCTGCACGCGCCGATTTGAAGCCTGCGTCATGAGTGAATCGGAATTGCGAGAATCCAGCATTCAGTGTCAGATGGGGCAGACGAACTTAAAATGACACTTTTATTTCGTGACAGACCCCTCGCGCCTGAGGAGCAGACAGAATGCTGCCCAGATCTCTCAACTATGTTCTCGTCCTTCTTACCACAGTGCTGCTCTCCCGGAACTCCCTGTGCCAACCCGCCAAGGCTGACGAGCCCGGAATGATGCTCATCGATTTCGCCAAGGACTTCGACCTTGATGCTGTGGTGAAAAGGGACGCCAAAGCTGTCATCACCGAAGATGGCGCGCTCCGCCTGGAGACCGGCGCGGTTCAGGCGTGGCCGGGGATCGACCTCAGGCCGACCAAAGACAGATGGGACTTGTCGAAGTATGAGTACCTGTCGGTCCATGTGAAAAACGTCGGCGATAGTGACGGCGCGCTCTGCTGCCGCGTGGACAACCCCGGGGCGAACGGCAGAGACCACTGTATGACGGGCAAGATCGAGCTCGCCCCAGGCGCGACCGGCGTGATCAAGGTCACATTCGAGCATAGCCCATACGAGCATAGCCCCTACAAGGACGAGTCCATCAAGTTCATCGGCATGCGAGGCGCTCCCATCGCGGCGCCGAAGCTCGACTCGTCGAATGTGGTCCAGCTCGTGGTTTTTACACCACGACCCAAGCAGGCTCACGCGTTTGAGGTGTCCAACATCCACGCCGGAGGCACATACGCCGCCCCTCAAGTTCCTGCCAGCCCGAAGGACTTCTTCCCCATGATCGACGAGTTTGGTCAGTACATGCACCGTGACTGGCCCCGCAAGACGCATACGGTCGATGAATTGCGCTCGCGGATCAAGGAAGAAGAAAAAGACTTCGCCGCGCACCCGGAGCCGGGGGACTGGAACCGGTACGGCGGCTGGGCCTCCGGGCCGCAACTGAAAGCGACGGGCTTCTTCCGAGTCGAGAAACACAAAGGCAAGTGGTGGCTCGTTGACCCTGAGGGCCGGCTGTTCTGGTCCAATGGCATCGACTGCGTACGGCCCAACAACGCAACTCCGATCACAGACCGCGAGCACTACTACGCGGGCCTGCCCAAGCCGGGCTCGACCTTCGATCCCTTTTACGGCAAAGGCCGCTGGGCGCCCCGCGGTTACTACCAGGGCCGCGGCGAGTACCGGACATACGATTTCACGCGCGCCAACCTTCTCCGCAAGTATGGCGAGAACTGGCAGCAGTCATTCGCCGGCATTACCCATCGCCGGTTCCGGAGCTGGGGGATCAACACCATCGCCAATTGGTCGTCGTCCGATATCTACCTCGAGCGCAAGACGCCTTACGTCGCAACGATTCACTACTGGTCCAAAGTACTGCAGGCATCCCGCGGGCTGTGGAAGAAGTTCAGCGACGTATTCGATCCGTCGTTCCGGGATGGGTTGGCCAAGCGATTGGCCCGAGAGAAGGACAACAGCGCAGGCGACCCGTGGTGCATCGGGTACTTCGTGGACAACGAGTTGGGCTGGGGGGACGAAGTCTCCCTCGCACTTGCCACACTCCAGTGCCCGCCCGAGCAGAAAGCCAAGCAAGTGTTCGTCGCGGATCTGAAAACAAAATACGGGCAGGTCGAGAGACTCAACGCGGCGTGGGGCACGTCTCACGCTTCCTGGGATGCGCTCCTGCAGGCGACGGGGCTGCCGGACAGGAAAAAGGCCCGACCCGACCTTGAGGCCTTCTACACAAAGACAGCGGAGACTTACTTCAAGACTATTCGTGATGAAGTGAAGAAGATCGCTCCGGACCAGTTGTACCTGGGCTGCCGCTTCTCCAGCGTAAACGATCGCGCGGCCCGTGCCTCGGCCAAGTACTGCGATGTCGTCAGCCGCAATCGCTATCGGTACAGCGTCGAAAAGGAACGTCCGCCCACGGGCGTGGACGTGCCCATGATCATTGGCGAGTTCCACTTCGGCGCGCTCGACAGAGGCATGTTCCACACTGGCCTTCGAAAGGCAAAAGACCAGAAGCACCGTGCCGAGCTATACGCTGAATACGTGCAAGGCGCCTTGCGTAACCCCCACTACGTGGGCGTCCACTGGTTTCAGTACAAAGACCAGGCGTCCACCGGCCGGGGCGACGGAGAAAACTACCAGATCGGCTTCGTCGATGGATGCGACACGCCGTACCCCGAGATCATCGCGAAATCGCGAGAGGTGGGGTACACCATGTATGAGTATCGAATGAAAGCGAAGTAGCCAGGCCTGCCCTGTGCTGTCCTCCTTTCACTGTCCCAGAGGAAGTAATGGCACGACTCCCCTGTATCCAGTTTAAGGGCCAAGATCGTCCAAGGAGCGTTCTGATGTTGAAGACCAGACCTTCAAAGTCCTCACTTGGGAGGATCGTCTCCCCGCTGATACTTGCTGCGTTCGTCTTCGGCTGTCTGGCACTATGCCTTCTGCTGGCATCGTGGGGCGACTGGACTCCTCCTCTCGCGGTGGAAGACGCTCCGGAAAAAGTGATCCCTGCGGAGCCGACCAACGAAGAGATCGCACAGTCGCCGGAACCAGTGCGTACGCCAGAACAATCGAAAAAGACGCCGTCCGGAGTGGTTCGCCTGTCGGGGACCCCTGAAGAGATCGGCCGGAGACACGGCGCCCTGCTGGCCGATAAGATCAAGCTGATGATCAAAGAGTACGTGACCGGGGACTACCAATGGGAGTATGAGAAGAAGGAGATGCTCGCGAAGGTCCGGACCCTGAAGCCCTCGCTCCCCGATTGGTATAGGAAAGAACTGACCGCTTGTGCAAAGGCCGCGGGCGTTGACGAAGATGTACTGCTCATCGCCCAGTGCGAAGGGGACATCAAGAGTCTTCCTGGCTGCACCGTTTTCGTCGCCTTCGGCGAAGCGACGCACAGCGGCGCCATGGAGATCGGCCGCAACTTCGACTACTGGGGACTCGAGTCAACTGAAAAGTGCGCCATCGTGCTCGCCGTCATCCCTCGCCCCAGTGACGGGTACGCATTTGTGTCTGTCGGCTGGTCCGGAATCCTCGGCGGATGGACCTTCATTAACGAGAAGGGCCTGTTCGTAGCCAACAACCTCGGGGGATTCACCGAGAAGAACCCCAAGGGGCTTCCCACGCTCATCCTTGAACGGATGGTCGCGCAGAAAGCCGCGACCGTTGCGGAAGCGATCGAGGTCATCCGAAAGAACCCGCGGATGCGTGGTCAGGCGATGATCATCGGGCAGGTCGGAGATGCGAAGGCCGGGATCAAGCCGGATGCCGTGGAGATCCATTACGATGCGAAGACTGTCAGGACAGACCGTCAGGAGGGAGGCTTCGCCTTTGACTCGAGCGTCGGAACGGACCCTGACCGTTTGAAGGAGATGCTTCTCCGAGAAGACCGCGAACCGATGGAAGTCATCCGTTCGGCGGGGAACTCGATTACACTTCATTCCGTGGCGATCCGGCCTCAGGAGCACAAGCTCTGGGTGGCACACGGGCGTCCTTCGTCCGCGCATAAAGGGAAATACGTCGAGTACGACCTGCAGTCCCTTTTGCGCCGCTGAGTGCAGGTCACGCCCGCGGGGTCTGGGGGGAGGCCATGGCTCTCGCGCGAGTATATCTTTTCAACTCATTTGATTTGTACACAGGTTAAACGTTGAAGTTTTGTTTTGTTGGCAAGAAATCTTTGAAAGTGACTCAAAATCCATGATTCAATATTCAGCCGCTTCAGCCGCACCAACACTTGCAGCCTGCTCAGGAATTGAATAAAGAATGATGATTTTTGATTTTTGATTTTCGAAGTCAGAAATGTGCTGCTTAAGCGAATGCTTGACTTCAGAAATCAAAAATCAGCAATCATCATTCTTTATTCGGATTTCTGAAATGGTTTCAGAGAATCAGCAGTTCTTGTTGGCTGCGGCGAAGGCTGCTGTATCCGTTTAGCGCCTGTGAATCGTGTCCCGAAGGGACTTAGGCAAATAGCCCCGGGTTTTAACCCGGGGTGGACGCAAACATTCGAATCAAGCCCCGAAGGGGCGAAGGGAAATAGCGCGACGTTGCCTTCGCCCCTTCGGGGCTATTGATGGTTTTCTCCAGTTCCCCCGGGTTAAAACCCGGGGCTATTTGCCTTCGCCCCTTCGGGGCTACCGATATCGCACACGCTTAGACCACGCAGCAGGCGAGGGTGTGAAAGACGCGGGAGAAGAATGACTTTGGACAATAAGGAAATGACTCTATGGAACTCAGCGCTGTAGGCATCCTCGTAACATATCAGTGCAATATCAGATGTCGCCATTGCTATATCAACTGCGGGCCGGATAGGAAAGGAGCTATTGACCTTGCTCTTGCGGAGAGCCTGCTTCGGCAGGCGAAGGAGGCCGGGCTGACCGGGTCGAACATTCATTTAGGAGGAGGCGAAGCGTTTCTCCATTTCGACAGGGTGGTGGACATACTCAGAATCGCGGAGCGACTTGGCATGACACCCATCTCATGGGTCGAGACGAACTGCTTCTGGTGTACGTCTGACAAAATCGCACGGGACCGGCTCAGGACCCTGCACGAGGCAGGCGTCAGCAAGATCTGGCTGAGCGCCGATCCCTACCATCAGGAGTATGTTCCGTTCGAGAATGTGGCGAGGGCCAAAAGGATCGCCGTCGAGATCTTCGGCGAGGACAGGATCACAATCAGCCGAAGGCAATACTTCGACTCACCGGATGCCTGGCCCGATCACGGGGCATTTGTTAACGACCACCCGCCCATGCTGATGGGCCGTGCATATGAACACCTGAGACACTACCTCCCCAGAAAGCCACTCGACGAGATAGCCCGGGAGCGATGCGAAAAGGAAGTCAGCCCGGAGAAGATGAGGGAAGTCCACATCAACCCGGACGGCAGCATCATGCCGTCGAATTGCAGCGGGATCATTCTTGGGGATGCGGGGGCCACGACGCTCTCCAAACTGTGCGGTACGGACGACTGGCGCAAAGGCGACATCCCCCGCGTGCTGGCCGATCGAGGTCCGGTGGGGCTTCTGGACCTGGCACCGGGCTTCGAGCCAAAAGAAACCTACGCGCAGCGATGCGAACTATGCTGGGAGGTCCGCTCCTTTCTGGCCTCGGACTATCCCGAGACTCTTGCCCCTCCCGAATGCTACTCGCTGAGGTGAGGGAGCGGGAAACGCTCCATCGACACTTGAACGGTTACCACGGCCTGCCGCCGGAATGAAGCTACAGGTATGAGAGATCACATTCTGCGAATCCGCAATGAGCTCCTTTCGACGAGATGATCGGAAGGGCCCGTTCCGGCAGATGGCCAATTCCCTGAATGTCTGAGCGGTTGTGGTGACGCATTGAAGAATCGCTTGCGATGCAAGGATTCCCCTTTCCTGGCCGGCCAAGCCTCACTCTTTGGTTTTCACGTCAGATCGAGTCTCCAGAATCTCCACCAGTGCGGACACGAACTTGTCGATGTCATCACGACTGTTGTAGATGTGGGTGGAAATCCGGAAAGCCGGGGTTCCGCCAACGTTAACGCTGACCGACTCGATCTGGTAATCCTCCCACAAGTATTTCGCGGTTCTGCCGTGGTCAATGCCTGGTATCGTGAAGCTGGTTATGAATCCGGACTGTTCGGTATCCGTGGGGATGGTGAGCTTGGCGGTACTGATCTTCTCCAGAACCTGCGCCTTCAGATATGCAGCCAATCCGAGGCAGTAAGGCCGAATTCTCTCCTCCCAGCCAATCTCCTCCTGGAAGTCGATGGCCTTGCCCAGACCGGCGAAGTGAGTCAAGTCACTCGTCCCGGCCACATCAAAGCGAGACGCGCCCTGCTTGTGGTGGAGGCCAAATCCAAGCGTGGCTGGACGTATATGTTCAAGCGATTCCGGAATGAAGGCCATGCCGACACCTTTGGGAGCCAGCAGCCACTTGTGACAACTGCTGAGGTAGAAATCGCATTCAAAATCCGTGATGTCCACCGGCACCATGCCGACCGCGTGCGCGCCATCTACGACGGCCAGGGCACCGCAATCGTGCGCCATACGACTTAGAGCTTTTACCGGCGTCACCAGCCCGCTGGAACAGTAAACGTGGCTGAAAACCACGACCTGTGTTCTTTTGCTGATACCTTTGGCGAAGGCATCCACGACCTGGTCCGGTTTTTCCGGCACTGTTGGCAAAGGGACTTTGCAGACATTCAGACCCTTCTCCTCTGCCATATACTCCCACATACCCCTGATCGATCCGTACTCCTGGTCGCTCATCAAAATTTCTTTCCCGGCTTCAAGCGGCAGACCGTGAACGGGAATGTTCATACCCATGGTCGTGTTGGTCACCAGTGACACACGCTCCGGATCGGTCCCGACAAATGCGGCCAGCTTCCTTCTGCTTTCCTCCACAATCGGCCGCAGAAGAGATTCTCTACCGTTGTTCAGTGGATCGGATTCGAGCTCTCGCAGCAGTGCGATGACGTACTCGATCACTGGCCGGGGGGACGGGCCAACAGTGCCGCCCTGGAGGAAGGTGACGTCGTCTTTCAGATAGAAAAGTTCTCTGATTGATTTCCAGTAAGCTGTTTCATCTTGCGTAAGTGGATGGGATGGCGCTGGCATATTCTCACCTTACCTGGGATCTGGTAAGCACACATGTTTGCCGGGAGACAAAGGAAAGGCAGGGCTCTACTATTCAGCCTTGGCGCTTTTCTCATTGCCTATCGCCGGAATCATAAGCATGCCCAGCCAAAAGTCGCTGTTCGTATCGATGGACGGAAGCGACGACAACCCCGGAACCGAAGAGAAACCGTTGGCTACGCTGGAACGGGCGCGAGGTGCCGTCCGCGAGCTCAAGGCCACGTGGCCCGGGCCGGTGACCATCCATGTCGGTAAAGGCACTTACTATCTGCTGGAACCTCTGGTCCTGACGCCGGAGGATTCGGGCAGCGAGGCGGGTCCAATAACCTATGCCGCCCGTCCGGGTGAGAAGCCCGTGCTCAGCCGCGGTATAGATCTCGAGCTTTCGTGGAAGCCTTTCCGCGACGGGATATTCATGGCTCAGACCGATCTGTCTGCCGAGGCGCTGGAGCGGGCGGATCAGCTCTTCATCAACGGCAGGCGCGAGCATCGCGCCCGTTATCCCAACTACGACCCCGCCAACCCAGGCAAGCAGGGAAAGGGCTTCATGCCCCTCGGCGCCCAGGACGGCTTCCCTCCCACCGAAGTCGAATTCTACACCGGCGAGAGAGGCTTCAACCCCGCGAGGAGACCGGCTCATCCGGAGGAAGCCGTTTTGCACACCAGGTGGATGTTGGGCAGCCTCATCTGGCAACTGAAGGGAATTGATTACGAGCGCAATGTCTTCCTGCTCGACCGGGGAGGATGGCACTGGAACACCCGAATATTCGAAGAAGCCGATACCGTCCAGTACTCGCCCGCCTACCTCGACAATGTGTTCGAGGAACTGGACGTTCCAAGGGAGTGGTATCTCGATAAACGCGAGGGGATTCTCTACTACATGCCCGTCCCCGGCGAGGACATCCATGCCGCGCGAGTCGAGATTCCCCAAGGCCGGCAGATCGTGGAGTTCAGTGGGACTCAAGCCGATCCGGTGCATCACATCACATTCAGCGGATTCGAATTCACCCATACCACAACGGTGTACTTGGAGGAATGGGAGGCCCTGTCAATGGGCGATTGGACTCTCCACCGGAGCGGGGCCGTGTTCTTCGATGGCGCCGAAGATTGCGCGGTGCGAAACTGCTTTTTCCATGACACCGGCGGCAACGCGGTTTTCATGAACGACTATTGCCTTCGCTGCGAGGTCACCGGTTCTACCTTCACCCGTACCGGCGAAAGCGCCGTGTGCCTGGTGGGGACAAACTTGAAGCGGCTGGGATCGAACAGGCCGTTCCCGGAGCATTGCGTTGTCCATAACAACCATATGCATCACCTGGGCGAATACGGGATGCAGATCGCAGGAGTCTTTCTCGCATGCTGCCAGAAAAATCAGGTGAGCCACAATGAGATTCACCACGTGCCACGGGCAGCGATATGCATCAATGACGCGACCTGGGGCGGGCACGTGATCGAGCACAACAAGCTCTACGAAACGTGCCTGGAATCCGTAGATCATGGCCCCTTCAATTCATGGGGACGCACGAGGCACTGGTGCTACAACCAGTCACACGGGCCGGACTCCCCTTCGCATCCGGCCGGAAGTGTCACCCAGGATGCCTTGCACACGACCGTCCTCCGCTACAACTACCTCGAAGACCATACGGTGAAGTTCGGCGTCGACATGGATGACGGCACCTGCAATTACCACGTCCACCACAACGTCTGCATTGGCTGCCCCATCAAATTCAGAGAGGGAGACCTTCGCATCGTCGAGAACAACATCATTATTGATTCGCTTCTCGGCATCCGGTTCGACTCGCTTTACGAGAATGCGCAAGACCGATTTGTGCGCAACATCGTGTTCCTGCGGCAAGACATGCACGTCGGGGAAGGCTACGGCGTCCCTCCCGAAGACGCCCGGCGGCATTTCTACCACGCGGTAAAGAACCCCATCGAGAGCCCATTTATGGAAATTGACCGCAACCTCTTCTGGAGCGACCTCGGCGAATTCAGGGCACTCGTCACCGACACCAGTGACGGCAAGCGACAAGGCGAAGGACTCGATACCCAGGTCCTCTCCCTCGAAGAATGGCAGGAACGCGGATACGACTTGAACTCGGTCTTTGCCGATCCACTGTTTGCAGACCTGGTCGGAGGCGACTATCGGCTGCATCCGGATTCGCCGGCGCACAAGCTCGGTATCGACGATGTGGTTCTCGAAAATTGCGGCCTGCTTCCTGATTTCCCAGATTGCTGGCAGGACTAAATTCCTGTCTCTATAACGGAGATGCTATGACCATAACACGACTACCCGCCATCATCGTGTGCACCTTTGCTCTGTCGGCTGACGGGGCAGAGCAGTGGCTCAAGAACCCGGCGATGGCGCTCACCAAAGGCCAGCCAGCCGGTTGGCGATACTACGATTTTAAGACCGGTGGCAAGCCCGTTGTTTCGTCTGACGCCGGCCGCGATGGCAGCCCATGCGTCGGCATCCAGGTCAGTACGACGAAGCAGCGCGGATCCTGGTCCCAGAACATTAAGTTGACCGACCAGACGTTCGTGAAGGTCACGGGCTGGTACCGTACCGACGGCATCGAGCCCGCGGTCAGCCGCGGCGCTACCGTGCGCATGAGTTACCGCGGATCCGGCAAGGTGAAGTTTTTCGGTGACCATCGCTTCTACTTCCAACCGTCGAGCGAGTGGCAGCCGTTCGAGTTCACCGACCGCGTCATTCCGGGAGCGGACACGCTCGAAGTCGAGCTGTTCAATTTCTTCGTGCCGGGCACGGTGTGGTTCGACGACATCGCCTGCACGCTTGGCTCAGCCAAGGAATGGGCGTCGAAGTTGGCGCACATGCTCGACAAGCCGCCCGCTGGAAACCAGGTTGGATACGCTCCCGCGAATGGCGAAGTGCTCACGTTAACGCCTCCCGCTTTCCGTTGGTTGCCAGTTCGCGGAGTAAAGAAGTGGCGCGTGCAGTGCTCCGCAGATCCCAAATTCCCGGCCGGCAATACGCAAACCTACGAGCCGGCGACCACCATCTTCACTCCGCACGAAACTATCGAACCGGGCAAGTATTACTGGCGCTACGGTTTCGATGTCAAGGACACGAAAGTGGCGGCGTGGAGCAAGCCGCGGAGCTTCACCATTGCTGGCGACCCAATGCGATACCCGCGGCCGACGATGGAGGAGGTGAACGCACTCATTCCCAAGACACACCCGCGCGTGTTCCTCACACCCAAGCTCGTGGAGCAGATCCGCAGCAGTGACGACCCGTCCGTCAAGGAGATGATGGCCAATACGTTGCGCGCGTCCAAGCGATACATCGGTGGCGAACTCTACCCCGAGCCACCAAGGCTGCCCAAGGGCCGAGCCGCGCGGCGTAACAAGTATCAAGAGATTTTCCGTACCATGCGGCCCTTCACGTCCGGCATGGAGCGTTGCGCGTTCGCATACGCGGTCACCGGCGACAAAGCCGCGGGCGCGGAAGCTAAACGTCGGCTCATGCACTTCATGACTTGGGATCCGCAGGGCACGTCCGGTGTGTTCCACAACGACGAACCGGCCATGGACCTGGCAAAGCGCGGGCCCCGGAGTTTCGATTGGATTAGCGACCTGCTTACGGATGACGAGCGAAAGAAGTGCGTCGAGCACTTTCGCCTTCGCCTGGGCGATATCAACAAGCTGCACCGGCGCATGCCCTTCGAGGCGTCGCCGTTCGCGAGCCATGCCGGCCGCATGGTGCCTTTTATGGTCGAGGGCAGCATCGTCTTCTACCAAGACATTCCTGAAGCCAGGGACTGGCTCGATTACACGCTTCACCTGATGTGGAACACATACCCCGCGTGGGGATCGGCCGACGGCGGATGGCACGAAGGCCCGGGCTACTGGGGCGCGTACATCGGCATGATGACGCGCAACGTGTACGGCTTCGGCGCGCTCGGCAAGCTGTGGAGCAGGAAGCCGTTCTTTCGGAATACCGGCTACTTCGGCATCTACGGTGTGCCACCATATGCCAAACAGAAGCCCTTTGGCGACGGCCACGAGGGACGAACGGGCGGGGGGCACGGCGACATCCTTTACTCGCTTTCATCGCTGCACGACAACCCGCACTTCCGCTGGTATGCCGCGGTCTGGGGCAGGCTGTTCTCGTATGGCCCGGAGCGCTTCCTGGCGTATCGCCCCGATCTTTCGCCCAAGCCGCCGGTGGACATTCCTCAGTCGCGAGTCTTCCCGAACATCGGCCTCGTGGGCATACATTCGAACCTGGCCGATCCCACCGGCAGCGTGCAGATGCTGTTCAAGTCTGACCCGTATGGTTCCGTGAGCCACAACCATGCTTCGCAGAACGCGTTCGCAATCAACGCGTACGGCGAAGCGCTCGCGATCAGCTCCGGCTACTACCAGCAATATGGCAGCCCCCACCACGCGCAGTGGACCTGGGAGACCAGGGCCCATAACTCGATCACCATCGACGGCAAGGGCCAGCGCAAGCGCAGCCGCGCCAGCCAGGGCCGCATCGCACGATTCTGGGAAGACGGCGGCATCACGTACACCATGGGCGATGCAACCGCAGCGTACGAGGGACGGCTGAGACAATTCCACCGGCATGTGTTCTTCCTGCGACCGGACACGTTCGTGATTGTGGACGATATCGCCGCGCCCAGGCCGGTCTCAGCGGAGTGGCTGTTGCACGCTCGCAACGAGATGGCCATCGACGAGGCCAAGCGCTCTGCCAAAATCACATCGGGCGATGCGAGGCTGCACGTGCAGTTTGTCACGCCCGAGTTGCTGAACTTCAGCCAGACCGACAAGTTTACGGTCGCGCCGCACAAGCCCGACTCACCGAACCAGTGGCACCTGACCGTCGTGCCCGCCCGGAAAAGCGCAACGCCGCGGTTCGTGACCGTGCTGACGCCATCACGCTCAAGTGATCCAGGCCAGCCGGCCCCGCTGCGCCACTTGGATGCCAACGGATTCCTTGGCGTTGAGATCGGGTCGGGCCGAACGCTGGCGTGCATTCGGCTCGTTGGCGCGAAGCCCGGTGCAGCCCTGATATCTGACACATCGACCGACGCTCAAGCTTTCGTCATCAGGCGCGCTGCGGACCGGCACAGGCTGCTCTCATTTACGGCGGCCGGCGTTCGCACGTTGAGATCGCGCGACGAGATGCTGTTGAGCGCCTCCGCCGCCGTTTCGGCCTCAGCCCAGTTTGGCACCCGTGAAGCGCGCGTGATTATCGAAGCCAACGCGCCGGCCACGTGTACGCTGCATGTGCCCGCGGAATACTCGAGTCCTGCGTTGCCTGAGGGAGTCGAGCTCCGCTCGCGCGCAGGCGATGCTATCGAGCTTGCCGTGCCTGCGGGCCGCAGAGAAATCGTGCTGCCGCGCACACAGCAGATGGCAGTCGCGCCGCTAGAGCTCCAGTGTGCGCAACTCGGTGAGCCCCGCGTGGTCGAGTCCACCGTGGGCACGCACTCGACCGCATGGCTCGCACAGACCGATGGTCTTGAGGCCGGAGTCCAAACGATCAAGGTCGTGTACGCCGCGCCCAAAGGCTCGAAGATGATCTTGACCGAAGGCCCGAAGCGGCGCGAATGGACCGCGCCCGGCGGCCAGGCTGTGGAGGAGTTCCACTGGGCCCTCATCCCTGGTCAGTTCCCATTCACACTCATTAACGAGCACGGCCTCGATGAACGCGCACGGGTGCAAGCGATCCGGCTCTCCACCATCAAGACTGGTGCGAAGCTTGTGCCTGTTAAAGTAGCGCAGAAAACGCCGGGCGCGATCAGGATCGAGGCCGAGACATTCGAGTCGCATCGCGGCATACACGACGCTGTGCGGGACAAGGGCCGCCGTACATACGCGTGCAGCGGCAAGCTCGTGTACGGCGTGGGAGACCTGGTGACGCGTCTCGACTACCTCATTGATGTGCCTAAGTCCGGTATATACGCCATCACCTTCCGCCACGCCGGCGACCAGAAACGCACCGCGTTGAGCCTGGAATTGAAC
>Ga0187827_10006896_pt1 | contig 12801 bp, 11 predicted proteins | sample ETNtaG_39_FD_167969 | JGI IMG/M metagenome (GOLD analysis project Ga0187827, IMG submission 167969) | Marine microbial and viral communities from oxygen minimum zone, Eastern Pacific Ocean - ETNP2014_SV_150_PacBio MetaG (Illumina Assembly) | ecosystem: Environmental > Aquatic > Marine > Hypoxic... | reverse complement strand
CCAGTGATGTCAAAGACACCTTGGATCAGGCGATTGATGGAACGGGTGTTACGAATATCCCTGTCAGGCATCGACCGCGATTACTCAGCGACAATGGTCCGTGTTATCTGTCTGGGGAGCTTAAAACCTATCTGAATGAACGCCAGATGGGTCACGCCCGGGGTGCACCGTATCATCCCATGACCCAGGGCAAAATTGAACGCTATCACCGCTTGATGAAGAATGTGGTGAAGCTGGAGCACTATTACTCCCTCTGGGAGCTGGAACGGGCTATTGAGGCGTTTGTACAATACTACAATCAGGATCGCTATCATGAATCACTGGATAATGTGACACCGGCGGATATGTACTTCGGTCGATATCATGAAATCATTAACCAAAGAGCCCAGATCAAACAGCAAACGTTGCAGCTTAGGAGATACCAGAACCTAAACAGTGGGCCTGACATCAATCAGGCGATACAATCCAAATATCTCTCTTAATTTGTAGATCAGACTGTTCCATATCTTTTGACGACTTACAGAGAACGGTTATAAGACTGATAAACTGTATTGACTGATGAAGTTGATATACAAAATGATTCAAACGCCTACTGGGGTAGTGTTAGCCGGTGCGCTGTTGGGCTTATGTTTGAGTTCTTATCCGATAATCTTCTTTGGTAAAAGCTATGTCTCTCCCGGATATGGCGCACAATTGCTCTACGATCAACTACCTTTCGTTCCTGGTTATTCGTCGACCGATAGAGAGGATCTTCCAGCCGATTATGGTGCGATGCCCTGGCAGAACTTGCCGTACTCACGGGTTCAGCATGAGGCTGTGTTTAAGCACGGTGAGTTTCCATTATGGAATCGGTATAACTCTGCCGGTCTTCCACTCTTCGGCCAGGGTCAGTCTCAGTTTCTAGATCCGTTGCACTGGATCGCGGTGGCGGGCGAGGGAAACGGATGGGCCTGGGACCTTAAGTTCCTGTTATCGAAGTTGATATTTTTGACTGGAATCGGGGCTTGCGTATTTCTGATGACCGGTAATCGGGTCGTGACAGTTGCCGTAACTGCTTCTGCGGCATTTATAGGATTTTTCTATTTCAGATTCAATCATCCAAGCTATTTCATTTTAACTTATGCACCGTGGGTATTATTTTTTTATCGCCAACTGGTTCAGTCGTTGGAATTCTCTCACAGACGATTACAAGTGGCGTGGCGATGGTTGCCTGTTAGCGGGATATTCTTTGCATCAATTTTTCTTCTATTTTCAGGGACTCCAAAAGAAAGCGCAATACTGTTTTCGGCGTTACATTTTTCTGGTTTTATTGGGGTCGTGGCTGCGTCCCGTAAGTCGCGGGAACTTGTTTGTAACTTAGGGCTGTTGATCTCATTGTGGATCGCAATCGCATTGGCGAGTGCGCCGCACTGGCTAATATTTGTGGATACGCTGTCTAAAGTATCGACTAGTTCTGATGCTTCTCTCTGTAACTCCTACAGTTTTTTGGGAGATTTTCGGATTCTAATCGATACGTTATTTTTCGGTTCGAAAAATATCCCTTGGGGAGAACCAAATACAAATACATTTATCTTTTTTGGCGTTGTACTCGCTGTTTTGTCTAGTCCACATTTGATTAGAAAAAATGGATTCTTAATGACAGTGTTGCCAATAGTAGGATTGCTATTGTTTTCCTTCGGGATAGTACCTGATTCCGTATGCCAAAGAATTCCATTTATTAGAAAAATTCATCATGTAAACAGTACTTTTTTAACCGCAACGATCCCGTTCCTGATTTTACTAAGTGCTATCGGATACAACTGGGTTTTTGTTGAAAATAGGGCGATCAATCGGCGTTTTAGGTTGACCTTTATTATTTTGGCTATAGGCGCTTCTCTTTTTGTGCTATTGAGTATGCAAAATCCAAATTCCATCATGGTAATGAATCCAGGGAATTTGTTAGCGTTATTGAGCATTGGAGGTGTTACCGTTCTGTTACTCTTGACGTTCTGGGTGCGTTCTCTTACTAGAGGGTTTTCGTATGCTGTAGCAACAATAGCGGTAGTTTTATTTGGTTTAGCTCATGCTTACCATGGCCTTCATATCAAATCTGGTTGGGAAGAGTTGGACGACCTGCTGATCAATCCTACGCCACGGGCCGATTTTCTCAAGCCCTCACCAGCAATCGATTCTCTTGGTTACCTGATGCCGACCGAGAGTTTTGGCACATTCTATTATAAAGACGAATCTGCGGATATTTGCAGTGTTGCAGCATCTAGTCTGGAGTTTGAAGGCTACGTAGATAAATATGCTGATCTTCTAGCTGCCTACAATGCCAATAGCGCAGGCAAGACCAAAAGTGCCTGGGGTGAGTGGCATTACTGCAATTATGGTCGCAATGAAGGTCGAACTTATTCAGGGCAAGTCGAAAAAGCTGTAATAGAAGCAATTCTAGATAGAGCAGCGAAAGCGGACGGGGTTGGGTCAGAAATTCAAAAGAATAAAGGTATTCTCAGCGAGAAAATTTCGAGTTCGCCGAATACTTTAATTATGCAGAGGCACGCGGCGAACTTTCTGCAGCGAGTGGGTGCAAAGCGTTGGCTGGATGACCCGGTACGCGTTATTGGTGAAGGCAGCGCCCCGATGTCTGGCTTCTACTCTTACTTGAAACTAGAAAGCCTCAATGGTCCTGATGCGCTGATGAACAAAACGTATATAGAGTTTCTTGATTTCATGGGTTGGCAACTCAACCCACAACAGTCCTGGCTGCGGACAATGGGAACAGAAGATTTCCAAAAATTTGAACCATTGCTCGACGTTCTGAACGTAGGTTATTTTCTAACCCAGAAAGGTAATCCAAACAACTGGACCTTAGAAAGTGACCTTACGGACTTCAGACGATCTTTAGCCGGCAATAATCCAATATCGTTGCAAAAGGTTACAGACGGGAAAATTGACCGTGTAGGTTGTCACTTTGGAACGAAGGGTCTCGCAAGCGATGGGAAACCAGACAATGTCTTTCTTTTGGATTTAAATTTTCCTACGATAACTACTGAATCCCCAGCCGTGATTCACTCGATTCGGCTGGTGCGGACGGATCCCGACCGAGGGAAGGGGATCACCGGTAGGTATGACACTGGTGGCAACAACCTTGTTTTAGGAGTATCCAAGAGAGGAAAATCGGAGTTGCTGAACCAAGAAAATGGCCGAATTCAGATCCCAACAATGCAATCCAAATTACGGCTATGGATATATTTCTGCGCAGATGGTCAGGATTTTTTTTCTAGTGACTATCGTGCAGCAATTCATTTTCAGTGGAAAAATAAACTTCCCTTGATTGTTGATCAGGATATGAAAGTTTGGGAACGCAAGCATCCATGGCCAAGGGCTTTCTTTGTTGACGAAATTGCGCAATATAATGATGTCGCGTTACTCGCAGAATATATTCGGCAAGCAGATGGTTTACCGTTAGCAGCTATTGAAACTCCACATGTAGTTCGACCCGCTAGTGATAGAAGAGTAGTTTACGCACACGACTATAAGTTAACGGCGAATACGACCAGTTTTACGGTTGATGCACCGGGACCCGGAATAGTTGTTTTAACTGAGGTCAATATGCCGGGGGATGTACATGTGAAGATCGACGGAAATCCAGGCGAAGTATTACTTGTTAACCATACATTCCGAGCCGTGAAAATCCACAAACCAGGCGCCTATCGGATTTCGTTTTATTACAGGCCAAGATTGTGGCGCATTTCTCTTCTACTAAGTTTTGTTGGGTTAATTATTCTAATAGGGGGACTGGTAGTTAAGTTACGGCAACCCAATCATACGACACACAGTTTTAGCTAATGTGACAATATTAGATTGTTTTTCGTTTTTGTGAAAGTTAAAAAAGTTGCGGTAAAACTATATGATAAATCGAAATAAAGTTTCAGATTACTACATTAAATCAATAGTTCACCTTTTCATTCACTGAAGACTACTTCTTGATAGAAACAAAAGAACAATGCCCAGTTTGTGGGAGCGATCACACAGGCTATGAGTTCCACGTAGGCTCTCGTACAATCGAGCGTTGTCAAGACTGCGATGTGCTGTTTGAAGGGTTGTATTTTTCAGAAGAGAAGTCAACACTTCCTCATGAATTCCTTACTAACCCGAGTGTAGCTCCTCAATTAGTCGAATCAGAAGCTAAAGTTAGTCAGTGTATTGAGAGGCTTAAAGACCGCGGAATTCAGCAAGGTGATCGACTGTGGATTTCCGGCAATGTTCACGCTCAATTTATTGATTGTGCAAAAGATAGTGGTCTTGAGGTCCTGGATAGCAACTTGGAATCTGTTAGGGCAAACACTATCGATGCTTGTGTTCTTTCGGGGAATCTGGGCGAGAGCGAATATCCCGTACAGCAGCTCATGGCAGTTTGGGAAATATTAAAGCCAGGGGGATTATTGCTAGCAACTGTCCCAACGCTCGACTACCCCGAGGCACGACAGCAGAAAAGGCACTGGAAACAGTTTTGGTCTAGAAGAGTGACATATTTTGACTGCCATGGACTGACTGCATTACTGGTACGGGCCGGATACGGGCAGATTACGATGTGGTCAGAAGCCGAAGGTGTCATAGCGGTATGTCAAAAGAAATCTTGCAAGAATGTTCGACCTGTATTGTCTATTGTGTTGCCGGTTTACAATGAGTGTTCTACTATTCAACAGTTAATCGAATTGGTTCTTGCGAAAAAATTTGGTAGCTTGGATCGGGAAATCATCATCGTAGAAAGTAATTCTACCGATGGCTCACGTGAGCTTGTTCAACAGTATGAGGCTCATCCCGGGGTCAAAGTGATTTATGAAGATAAACCCCGCGGGAAGGGATATGCAGTGAGAAATGGGTTGAGTCACGCATCAGGGGATATCATCCTAATTCAGGATGCTGATCTGGAATATGATATCGAAGACTACGATGCACTGTTGGCTCCGATTACCAGTTTCCGACGCTTGTTTGTGTTGGGATCAAGGCACAAAGGGCACTGGAAAATGCGTGAGTTCGAAGACAGAAACTTGTTGAGTACGATCTTCAATTCTGGTCAATTGTTCTTCACATGGTTGATCAATATCACCTGTGGCGCACAACTCAAGGATCCGTTTACGATGTATAAAGTGTTCCATCGCGAATGTCTTTATGGATTAGAACTGGAATCGAATCGATTTGATCTCGATTGGGAGATTGTGATCAAGTTTATACGCAAAGGGCTTGTACCGATGGAAATAGCCGTGAACTACACATCCCGCTCTTTTGGCGACGGTAAGAAGGTGCGGCCTTTGATTGATCCAATAACATGGATCATTGCACTAGTAAAATTTCGGTATGGGAGACTCTATAGCCATTCGGATTCGGAACGACGTTGACTATGAAGGCACTCGTTACCGGTGGTGCAGGTTTTATCGGCAGCCATCTAGTGGATAGACTCCTTCAAGTTGACCAGTCTGTGATCGCTTTTGACAATTTTTCAACTGGAAAAAGAAGATTTCTGGATAATGCACAGAATAACGACCGATTCGAGTTGGTAGAGGGTGATTTGCTGAATGAATGCCAGATCGAATCTGCGATGCAGGGCGTAGACTTTGTCTGGCACCTGGCCGCGAACGCCGATGTCCGATTTGGCACCGATCGACCAAGGCAGGACCTTGAGCAGAATACGATAGCTACGGCAAATGTATTGGAGGCGATGCGGAAAAATTATGTTGAACAGATTGTGTTTTCATCGACTGGATCGATCTATGGTGAAGCTGATGTCATCCCAACCCCAGAAGGTTGTCCGATGCCGGTTCAGACCTCGTTGTATGGTGCTTCTAAGCTAGCCTGCGAAGGGATGATCAGCGCCTATTGCGAAGGCTTTAAGATGCGCGCTTGGATCTTTCGGTTTGTCTCTATCCTGGGTGAACGTTATTCCCACGGTCATATTTTTGATTTTTACAACAAACTGCGGGACGATCCCAAACGTTTACACATTCTGGGTAATGGACAGCAGAAAAAATCTTACCTCTATATTCATGATTGTCTTGATGCCATGTTTACCGCAGTTGAGTCAGCCACTGGATCTGTAAACGTACTGAATCTCGGAACCGACGAGTATGTCGAAGTCAACGATTCAGTGAGAGTCATCACACAACACCTACAATTGAACCCAAAACGAACTTATGCTGGGGGGGAGCGTGGCTGGATTGGGGATAACCCGTTTATTTTTTTGGATTGCGAGCGGATGCGAAGTCTTGGCTGGTCACCCAAGTACTCGATTCGAGATGGAATTCTTGCCACACTAGACTGGCTTCAGGCTAACCACTGGGTATTCGAGGCGCGTCAATGAAGATTGTGCTGACCGGTGCCAGCAGCGGTATCGGACGACACCTTGCGTTGAAGCTGGCTACTGAACACAAGATTTGGGGTATCGCCCGGAACGAATCGGCGCTTCAGGTTGTAAAAAGGGAGGCGGGGACCACGTTCTGCGGGACGTCAGGTGATGTTTCATCGTGGTCAAGTCTTCAGTCAATTGTAGAATCTGTGTCAGAGGTATGGTCAGACTGTGACGCATTGATCTGTTGTGCGGGGATTGTTACTCCTATCGGGAAAGCGATGACGCAAAATCCTGAGTTGTGGACTCGTTCGTTACGGACCAATCTTGACGGAACCTTTTTTGCCATTCGGGCGTTTTATGATCTTCTGCTGAGCAGTGAGAATCGGGCTAAAGTCATCTGTTTCTCGGGCGGAGGTGCCACCGGGCCCAGGGAGAACTTCAGTGCTTATGCTGCCGCCAAGGCGGGCGTGGTTCGTCTGACTGAAACATTGTCGGTCGAATGGTCGAATGAAAACATCGATATCAATGCGGTGGCGCCCGGTGCTATCGCCACCGGTATGACCAACGCGGTGATCGAAGCGGGGTTTGAAAAAGCAGGGGAACGCGAGTTTGCTGGTGCACAGCAACAGCGGCAGAAACGTCAGGACACCGAAGCACTGACTCGGGTGGCCGAACTCGTGAGTTATCTGTTGTCTCCAGCCTCGGATGGTATATCCGGGAAACTAATCAGTGCCGTATGGGATTCCTGGCGTTCATTTGGTGGTAATAAAACTGCGATGATGGACTCTGACATTTTTACCCTTCGCCGTATTGTGCCTTCAGATCGCGGACTTGACTGGTGAAGCTCGGCGTCGCCATTGTGGGTTGTGGCCTTATTGGGATTAAACGGGCTGATACGCTTGACGATATGGTGCTCCGGGTCAGCGTGGATGTAGACCCTGTTAAAGCTGAAGCACTGGCATCACGTTTCCCAGGTTGTCGACCGATGACAGATTGGCGGCATGCTGTTAATGATAAACAAGTTAACGTTGTTATTGTTGCTACGCCACACAATAGTCTTGCGGAGATCATGGCCGGTGCCATCGCCGCCGGTTGTCACGTGCTGGTTGAAAAACCCGCAGCTCGGTTTATGGATGATCTTAAGCCGTTGATCTCGATGGCTGAAAGACAAAAAATTCTGGTGAGAGTAGGGTTCAATCACCGTTGCCATCGGTCATTTCAGAAAATGCGTGAGATCGTTGATGCCGGTGAAATTGGTGAACTGATGTTTCTTCGCGCGCGATATGGGCACGGCGGTCGTCTGGGTTATGAGCAAGAGTGGCGGGCCCAGCCTGAACTATCCGGCGGTGGAGAACTGATTGACCAGGGTGTTCATTTGATAGATCTTTCTCGATGGTTTCTGGGTGATTTTTCAGAGGTCGACGGATTTGCGCATACTTATTATTGGGACATGCCTGTCGATGACAATGCTTTCATGTTGTTAAGAACAGAAGATCAACGGACTGCATTCCTCCATGTCAGCTGTACTGAATGGAAAAACACATTCTCCTTTGAACTTTATGGGCGCAATGGTAAGTTGCAGGTTGATGGTCTGGGCGGCAGCTATGGTGTTGAGCGCTTGACCTGGTACAAAATGTTGCCAGAAATGGGTCCACCAGAAACACTCTCCTGGGAGTACCCGATGAGTGACAATTCTTGGCAAGTTGAAATGAATCAGTTCCGACAAGATATCGAAGTGGGGCGGCAACCCCAGCCAGGGTTGAGCGATGCCATTGTAGTACTCCAAATTGTCGAAAAACTTTATGAGAAGAGTGGCTATGATCATCGCCCGTAGTCCGCTTCGAATCAGCCTCGGTGGTGGCGGTACCGACCTGCCATCGTACTATCGGCATCATGGTGGGTTTCTAATTGCCGCGGCTATCGACAAGTACGTTTATGTCACGGTGATGCGTCCCTTCAGTCCTGGAATTTACCTCAAATATTCCAAACTCGAGCATGTGGCTAGAGCTGACGAAGTGAAACATCCGATTATCAGAGAGGCGATTCAATTGGTGGGTCTGGGAGCGGCACGAATTGAGATTACAACACTGGCTGACATACCGGCTGGTACAGGGTTGGGATCTTCCGGCAGCTTTACGACAGCGCTGTTGCGAGCGTTATCAACTCATCAACGCCAACTGGTGCACCCGCAGGAACTGGCAGAAATGGCCTGCCAAATCGAGATCGACCGTCTGGGAGAGCCCATCGGTAAGCAGGACCAGTACATCGCTGCCTACGGCGGCATCACCTGTTTTAACTTTAACCCGGATGATACGGTCACGGCTAAGCCGTTGCGTTTGAACAGAGATACTCTGCACGATCTGGAAGATAATCTGCTTTTGTTTTTTTCCGGGTTTTCACGCAGTGCGGGCAGCATTTTGAAAGACCAGAAAACCCGAACTCAGGAAAATGATCAGGAGATGTTGAATAACCTTCATTATGTGAAGGAACTGGGCCTTAGGAGTCAGGAAGCGCTTGAAGGCAGTGATCCAGTGCTGTTTGGTGAAATCATGCATGAACATTGGGAACACAAGAAAAAACGTTCCGGCGGTATGAGTAATCCACAGATTGACCAGTGGTATGCGTTGGCAATGGACCATGGTGCGGTTGGGGGTAAGCTCGTGGGTGCTGGTGGTGGAGGATTCCTGATGTTCTATGCCCGCGATCGCGAAACTCTGAAAAGAACAATGACCGAAGCAGGGTTAGAGGAAATCAGATTCCGATTCGACTTTGAAGGTACCACCACCACTATCACTTGAATCCAATGCTCTCCGTAGCAATTCTAGCCGGTGGCCTTGCCACCCGGTTGCGCCCAGTCACAAAGACCATTCCCAAAGCACTGGTATCGGTCGCCGGTCGCCCATTTATACTATGGCAGCTGGAATATCTGCGTGACCAGGGCGTTTCGCGGGTCGTATTGTGTACAGGGTATCGTTCGACCCAGATTGAACAGACCGTGGGCGACGGATCGCAATTTGGGATTGAAGTTGAGTATTCAGATGATGGCAAGACCTTACTCGGTACTGGTGGTGCACTCGGTAAGGCGTTACCGCTGCTTGGACCCGAGTTTTTTGTGCTCTATGGGGATTCATTCTTGCCTGTGAGTTTCTCCGCGGTTGAACAGGCTTATTACAATAGTGATCTACCAGGATTAATGACGGTTTATCGAAATGAAGGTGAGTGGGACACCAGTAACACGGTCTTCAAGAATGGACAGGTTCTTGAATACAATAAGGCCAAGCCAAGGCAGGAAATGGCCTATATAGATTATGGTCTGGGTGTGCTATCTAAGAGTGTCGTTGAGCATTACTGCCAAGAAATAGCCTTTGATCTTGCAATTGTCTATGAAGCACTTGCAAGTGCCCAGCAACTGGCTGGATTCGAAGTCTTTGAGCGGTTTTATGAAATAGGTTCGCCCGATGGTTTGGCTGAGGCCGAGCATTATTTGAGATCGAAAGCGAGTTTACAAGGGGTCTTCGACAATGACGTACAGTGAACAGCACTTAAAGGAAGCCGGCGAAATTCTTGCAAAGCTCGACACTGATGCGATTGAAGGTATGGCCACGCTTTTGGCTCGTGTCAGGACCAACGGTGGGCGCTTATTTTTTCTCGGTGTTGGTGGCAGTGCGGGTAACTGTTCCCATGCGGTCAATGACTTCCGCAAAATCGTTGGTATCGAGGCCTATGCACCGACAGACAATGTGTCTGAATTAACTGCTCGGACCAATGACGAGGGGTGGGACACCGTTTTTATTGAATGGCTTAAGACTAGTCGCCTGAATGATAAGGATGCGGTCTTCGTATTTTCTGTTGGTGGCGGGAACCTTGAGAAGAACATCAGTCCAAATTTGGTTCGGGCACTTCAGTATGCCAAGTCAGTGGGGGCAGCCATTACAGGTGTTGTAGGCAGAGACGGTGGATATACGGCGACTGTGGCCGATGTCTGTCTGATTGTGCCGACTGTAAATTCCGACACTATCACACCTCACTCTGAAGCATTTCAAGCTGTGATCTGGCATCTATTGGTATCACACCCGGATTTGAAGGCTAGCCAGACCAAATGGGAATCAACCCGTTAAACCGGGCCGTGTTCCTGGATCGGGACGGTGTCATTAATCAGGCACAGGTTCGAGATGGGCACCCTTTTTCGCCTGCGGACATGACTGAGTTCTTCTGGGTTGATTCTATAAAAGACGTCACTTTGGAACTTAAAAGTCTGGGATATCTCCTGTTTTGTGTGACAAACCAGCCCGATGTTGGGCGCGGACTGCAGAGCCGTGAGATTGTAGAATCTTTTCATACAGCCATACTGACCGCGTTGCCTATCGAAAAGATATTTGCGTGTTATCACGATGACTGTGACGAGTGTAGCTGCCGGAAACCACGCCCCGGGTTGATTGTTGAGGCACAAAGGGAATACGGCCTGAATCTGGCTGGGTCTTGGCTGATTGGGGATCGCTGGAAGGATATTGATGCTGGAGCTGCGGCGGGCTGTAGCACCGTGTTTCTAGAATATGGGTATGATGAGAAGCTGAGAACACAACCTGACCACACGATCTCGCAGCTGGCAGAGCTGGTGCCTTTAATATGCGGGGAGACGATAGGTAACTTAGGAAATTAATACATTGAAAACCTTGGATAACTTGAAAGTAAAGATATACGCCGATGGTGCAGACCGTGACGGTATGCTGGAGATGTATGCTAAACCCTACATTCAAGGATTTACCACAAATCCAACCTTGATGAAAAAAGCGGGCATCACTGATTACAAGGCTTTTGCCCACGAGATACTTCAAGCCATACCAGACCGGCCCATCTCGTTTGAGGTGTTTGCAGACGAATTTATAGACATGGAACGTCAGGCTCTGGAAATTAAGACCTGGGGTGAGAACGTCTATGTCAAGATTCCGGTGAGTAATACGCGTCAGGAAATGGCTTACGATCTCATCGAGCGCCTTTCAGTCGCTGGTGTTCACCTAAACGTGACCGCTATTTTGACACTTGAGCAGGTTCAGAATGTCGCTGACGCGCTTAAGGATGGCCCTAACAGTATTGTTTCAGTGTTTGCCGGACGTATTGCGGATACTGGTCTTGATCCTGTTCCCGTCATGCAGAAAGCGTTGACACTTCTTGAAGTCGCCCCGAAAGCCGAACTGTTGTGGGCGAGTCCTCGTGAAGTACTGAATATTTATCAGGCTGACAATATTGGCTGCCAGATCATCACAGCGACCAACGACCTTATTCGAAAACTGGCACTGGGCGGTAAGGACCTCGCCGAGTATTCGCTGGATACGGTTCAGATGTTTTACGATGATGCACAAAGTGCCGGTTATATGCTCTGATTAATTACTGAACGGGTGTTGTCAGTAAACTGAGTATTGTTCTAGCATGATGAGAATGGGGTGGTATCTTCAGGCCCGAAACCTTTTCCGATCGTCAATGCGTCATAATTGAATAGCCGCTTCATAGCGGGCGCACGGATTTGAGCGATTGTTCGAATTGTGTTGTCGCATCAGCGAATTGGCCTCTTGACCCACTAGCAAATTCTATGCAAATAAGGGGGGGTATCTTTGAGAAGTCGTTCTCTGGAGAGTTAGCTCCATTCCCAAAGATCCCATGCTGCGTTTCCATCGGCATCGACATCCCAATGGTAAACTACTGCTTTGCCATTAAGTCCAGCTAATGATGGTGCCGCTGACTGAAAATAAACTACACCCCTGAATGTCGATCCACCATCCGCAGTAAATGCTCCTGCGCCTGATGCTCTGAACGTACCAATACCATCCTGCGCCATAACTACCCCCGCATTAGGGCACTCACCGTAAAGGCTTCCATCTGCTAGCACATTTGCCGAATATGTCGCCATGATTTGCACATCAGCATCTGCTAGCTTCCCAGCCCCTTGAGCAGATACCTCAAAAACTGGCCTAGAATCCTCTGCAGGCAATGTCTTAATCGCTGTAGTTGATTGTATCGATCCAATTTTGTCACCTAACATATCTCTATCTCCTTTTTTAAGATTGTTTCGCAATGATCTAACGCACCTAAGATATCTAAGAAGTGCCGCAAACATACTACCAGAATCTGTCTAATGCGGATGAGCTATACGCATTTACGGGAGGAGGATTTGGTGGGGAGATTGGGGTAAAAAAACCACACTAATGCGGGGTTTTATAAAAAAGCCACAAAATAGAAGTGTTGGCCATTAATCAGTTGGCGGCGTTCAGTCTTTTTAAAAAAAAGGGGTTTACAGAACGCCAGAGGGGCTCAATACATCGCCCGAGTAATGGAGATGAGAAGCGGCTGTACGTCGTCAGAATCTTTTGGACTCAGGACACGATCCCGTCGGCTCTCCTTGGTAGGGGCCCGTACATGGGCACAAGGAGAGTGCTCGAGCACGCCGCGTTCTATGGCAAAGCAAAAAACCCGTT
>Ga0187827_10006894_pt1 | contig 12807 bp, 8 predicted proteins | sample ETNtaG_39_FD_167969 | JGI IMG/M metagenome (GOLD analysis project Ga0187827, IMG submission 167969) | Marine microbial and viral communities from oxygen minimum zone, Eastern Pacific Ocean - ETNP2014_SV_150_PacBio MetaG (Illumina Assembly) | ecosystem: Environmental > Aquatic > Marine > Hypoxic... | reverse complement strand
AACGAGTAGCTACAATGAAAACATTGAGCGAATTTCTCATGAATCAATACATATTCGTAAGCTCGTTGAAGATACGTTGACCTTAGCTTGGCTAGAAAATGAAAAGCCAGATTTGCAACAAGAAAATGTTGAATTAATTGATTTACTTGATGTACTAATAGATGATGCAATTTTTGAGTTTCCGGATAAAGAAATTATTTGTCAGGCGCCCAGTAACGCCTTAATTGCTAATTCAAGTCACAGAGCAGCCGGACAAGCATTGGAAAATGTCTTGAGAAATGCGTTAAGGTACACACCAACAAAGCAACATATTAGAGTGAATGTTGTCGAACAAAAAAATCACATTATAGTTAATATTATCGATCATGGACCCGGTGTTCCAGAGCAATTTCTTGATACAATATTTAAACCATTTTTCAGAGTAGATAAATCTCGTACCATGAAAGGCAAAAGTTTTGGCTTAGGGTTAGCCCTTGCGAGGCGACAATTAGCAACAATTAGGGCAACAATTAAAGCATATAATATTGCAGGTAGTGGTTTATCTATGAAAATTACTTTTCCAAAAAGTTAAACTTAATTTTACCGTAGTCAAGTTTCTGATAAGCACAACTTGTGTATATTAGTATTAAAAAGATTAGAGTTTACATTGTAAAATGTAACAAACATGAAAACACTTAGATGGAACGATTGATTAACTTTAACACTAAGCACATTCATTAATGATATAACGCCTCAGTGACGTTGTACAAGTAGCCAAAACTTCCATAACTGAAAACGTTGGCTACTTTTTATCACACTTTAGAATTCAGCTTGGACACTGATGCTAAAGTGGCGAGGAGTACCAATCTCTGCTTGCCCGTCTGCATTTCTAGCTCCTGCAACAGAAATAAAGTTCTCAATGTATTGTTTATCAAGTAGGTTATGTGCTTGTAACCAAACTTTATAATTGCTCCATTCGTAACCAACTTGCCCATTGATTAGCACACGAGAATCATTTTCTGGCTCATGTTGTGGGTCAAAATTTGGAATGATAGCGAATGGATTAGTAAATGGCACAGAAGCATCTGCGTAGTTGGTATTTAGGTTTAAATACACACCATTATCAAAGTGATAGCTAGTAGCAATATTTGCGGTCCATTTAGGCGCATCAGCGAAAGGTCTTCCGGTTAATACAATATCTTTACCTTGGGTATTAAATTCAAAATCAGTAAACTCAGTTTTAGCATAGCCTATACCTCCTGAAATTGACCAGTTGTCTGACGGGAAGTAAAACACCTCTGTTTCAAAACCTTTTACCGTTGATGCACCAGCATTACGGGTTTCAACATCATATTGGTTACCAGATAACTGAACATTTATTTGTTGGTCTTTCCAATCTAAGTAAAACATGTTTACGTTAACCACTAAGCTATTTTCTAACCAAGTTGACCTAAATGATAATTCATAGTTGTCAGTATATTCAGGCTCATATGCATACACTCTGGCTGTGGCAGTATTTGAGCTAACACCACCAGAACGGTAGCCTTTTTGGTAAATGAAGCTGGTTGTTATATCGCTGGTAAAATGATAACTAAGACCAAGCTTAGGTAAAAAAGCGCTAAAATCTTCATCTATAAGTGGTTGTTGTTGAGAGGCTGATTGAGCTTGAGCATAGAGGTTAGCATTTAAACCCGTAATTAGTTGAGCAAGCATTGGGTTAACTGCTGCATAGTCTATGGGGTTTGGAAGTAAGTGTGCATTATCTATACTATAAATGCTGGCATCTTTATTTTCTTGGCTTTCTCGGTCATAACGAAAGCCCATAATGATATCTATATTGTCATTAAGCGTATAAGTGGCGTCAGCAAATAGTGCTGCAGTGTTAACCGTATTTGTATAGTGAACTTGTGTTCCTAGGCGAACAGGATCCACGGGTGCGTATATGCCAAGTACTTGGTCAGCTAACGCTTGATGTAAACCAAGACCGCCGAACTGAGTTGGAGCGGTTAGTAATGTTGGCACACCTAATTGATTTAGGGTAATAGCTCGTCCTCCAGAGGATTGATCATCAACATCTAAATCTGAGTAATATAGCCCTACTACACCTTTGAACGCTTCATATTCAAAAGTAAGTCGTAGTTCTTGACTAAAGGTAATATCAAGACGGTCATCGGTTAACGTGGAAATTGGCTCAGGAGTTACGTCTCCGTCCCAATTATAACCATAGCTAGCTTCGTTATAGGTTGTGATTGAGTCCAAAAGCCAAGCATCATTTATTTCTTGACTTAATTCTAGCGTATAAATGTCGGTATCTGTCTGTTCAAAAATAGGTTCGTCAACAGCGATGGTGCGGGGACCTTTAGCGCTGTTAGTAAATGCCCACTTGGCGCCAATTTGGCCTTCATCATGTGTGTAAGTAAAAAGAGCTGAAAAATCTTCAATAAAACTTGGCTCCCAAAGCAGCTTTACGCGATAATTTTCATTTTCTTCAGCATCTGAGTTTTCTTGGCGAGTGATGTTGTAGTTGTAGCCGTCAAAATCAGATTTTTCAGCACTAAATCTAAAGGCTAATTGATCTTCAATTAAAGCCCCACCGCCTGCAAGCGCAAATTCTTTTTGCCCTTTTTCACCCAAGGTTACTTTTGCTTTTGCATTCCACTCATAGCTCGGATCTTGTGAGCGAATAACAATTGCCCCCCCTAAAGCATTACGACCTTGAATTGTTGATTGCGGGCCTCGAAATATTTCAACCTGATTAACGTCCCAAAGTGATATTTGACCAGTTCTAACCATTCTAAACGGTAGAGGAGCCCCATCAAAATAAACGCTGGTTAGATAGCTATTACCACCGCCGGAAACATTAAATGAGTCGATGCCTCGAATGGTAAAACCTTGGTTGGTACCACCATGTACATTCGGTATATGTTGGAATAAATCTGTAGGAGTAGAAACATTAAGTTTTTCCAAATTATTTGCTGTAATGACAGCGACACTGTTAACTGTTTCCTGTAAAGAGCGATCTATTTTTTGCCCTGTTACGGTAATTTTTTCAACGTCTTGCGCTAAACTAGCATCATCAAATTGAGCAAAAGTTAAAGATGAGACAGGTATAGCTGCAAATATCGCCACGTTAATAGCGCGAGAAAGAAGAGTGATTTTCATAATATAATCCAAAAAATAAAAAAATAAACACTAATGATACTCATTGTCATTAGTGTTAGTATTTTATCAATATCTGCGCTGGTATGACTAGCATTTTTAGGTTAACATCAGCCAATATCAATATAGGCCATTATTATTTAAGGAGTTTTCTATTTATGTTACTAGCTGTTTTGTGTGTTTGGCTAGGATGTGCGTTTGTTTTTGTGAGCTCTAGGCAGCAAAAATTACTGACAATGAATATTAGAAAAGAAATTGCTTGGCCAATTTTTACCGTATTGCTATGTCTTGCTACTTATCTATTTTCTCTTCATTATTTATTCGTAGTCGCTTGTTTACTGAGCTTGGCTAATGTCATGGTCGTTTGGCTATTAATGATATTCAGTCAAGGACATTTTACTATTTCCATATCAAAATTATTGGTTATCGGCACTTCATTTTCTGTTGTTTCATACTGGTTAGGGGGGTAATTATTATGTGGGGAAAATCTTTTGCCGCTATTATTGGTGGCTGTTTTTTATCAGTTTCAATTATGTTAAATCTAAATCAAATTCTACCGGTTGAAATAGGTATTAGGTTATTGGTGGGTTTGTTAATTTCCTTTCCTATTTGGGTTGCCGTTATGGTGTGGTGCTATGCAAGCGAAAGCACTAAGCAGGCGTGGTTACGTTGCTTAGGTTTACTGGCTGTTTCAGGCAGCATAAATGCTGTATTTATGGTGATATAGATGTTATCAAAAGTATTTTTAAAACGAATAACAGATGCTCATAGCTGGCTTGGTTTAATTATTTCAGGCTTATTATTTACCATTTTTTTCTGTGGTTCTATTGCTATTTATCGAGCAGAAATCACCCAATGGGCAGTTCAGCCTCATTATAATTTTTCTGAAGGAAATGCTTTGCCTCTGAGTGAAATTATAAAAAAAGCTATTGAGGGGCAACATTTTGATGCTAAAGAGCATTTGTCACTGATTTTACCTACTGAGCAAAAGCCTTATTACAGTGCTTACATTGACGTAGTGCATGAGGTTGGTGAAAAAGACTATGTTAGTTTTATTATTGACCCTGTCTCAGGTGAAAAACTAAACCATGTTGAGCAATTTTTCCTCGCAGATTTTATTTACAAATTGCATTATGACCTTAATTTTAAAGCAGGTAGTTATATTATTGGCTTTGTGACCTTGTTTTTCTTTTTTGCGTTAATCTCGGGGATTTTAATTCATGCAAAAAAACTCATAGCTAGCTTTTTCAAATATAGAACAGATCAAACAAAGCGCAGTAAGTTATTGGATATGCACAATGTTATTGGTGTGATGACCCTACCTTTTACCTTAATGTATGCTATTAGTGGTTTGATATTTAATTTAGTGATCATCTATCAAATTGCTTTTGCCTTAGTTTTATATAAAGGTGATCAGCAAGCATTACTTGATGATGCGGGTTATGTAGCCATTAAACCTGTCTGGAAAGATAAGCCTTGGCAAGACCCTGCTATAGACAAAGTATTTAATGAAATATCCACCAGAGAAAATTACCAAGCTAGCTTTGTTCGTATGTATAACTATGGTGATGAGAGTGCGATTATGCATATTAGCGGTACCATGGCGCAGCAGATTGGTGGCCGTTTTGATATCGCAACAGAACTAACGACTCTCAATGAAACCGTTGTCAACGATCCTATTAATAGCAATGTAGTGAGAAAAGGTTTACAAGTTGTCGCTAATTTACACTTTGGCAACTATGCTGGTTATGATTTAAGGTTGCTTTACTTTGTTATGGGTATTGGGGTTTGTGTGCTTATAGTAGCGGGTAATTTATTATGGATAGACAAAAAAGCTCGACAACGAGTGAGTTCATCTAGAGCAATTAAAATTGCTAACGCTTACACTCTAACATCTACAGCGGGCGTTATCCTCGCCACTATAGTTGCTTTTATTTTAGAGCGCGTATTACCCATTGATCTTAACGATAGACATTTAGTTCTAATATATAGTTTTATAGGCTCTTTAATTATGTCAGCTATTTATGCTGCTATGATTGATAACATAAAGTGCTGCTTAGCGAATTTATTAAAAGCAAGTGGCTTTATTGGTTTAGCTTTAGTGCTTTATGATGGTATTTTTTATTTTAATAAAATCATTACTCTGGCATACGATAGCTTAACAACAGCTTTATGGACAGATGGAAGTATTTTATTGCTCTCCTTATTTAGCTTACATATATCAAGAAGTTTGAAATTTCGGGAGCAACAGAAAATAGAACTTACCCAAGCGGTACCAAGCTAATATTAATATCCTCCTTATTAAAAAATAGTTTCAGCAATGTGCTGGAGCTATTTTATCAATCGCTACGAGCTAGACTCCCCGTCAATGCCAATAAAGAAAAAGATTTACCCTTGTTAAGTTTTTGGTAAGCGCGAGTCCAGTATATCAGTATTAAAAAATCCTAGCATTTACATTTTATTTGTAACAAATGTAAAAACACTTTAATATCCACGTACAAATGATAATAATTCGCATTAGTATTTTGTTTTGTTACGTAAGGTATATTATGAAAGTTGTAAATTTAAGCAAAGGCCCTAGCCCTATTGCTCTTGCAATAGCGTTTGCTATTGCTTCTTCGACGGCTCTGGCCAATGAGAAAAATACAGAGACAGATGATAGCTCAGTAGAAAAAATTACCATCGTTGGCGCAACTACCAACTCTTTTATTACACCAGAAGAATTAGAAAATTATCAAGCTAATGATCTTGAGGATATTTTCCGTTCAACTCCTGCTGTAACTGTAGGGGGCTCTTTAGGCATTGTACAAAAAATTTATGTACGTGGTTTAGAAGACTCAATGGTTAACGTTACCGTTGATGGTGCGCCGCAAACGAGTACTCTATTTCATCATATTGGACGTGTTTCAATTGAGCCTGAGTTATTGCGTAGCGTAGAGGTTCAAGCAGGTGCAGGTGAAGCAACAGCGGGCAGTGGCTCAGTTGGTGGTGCTATTCGTTTTAAAACTAAAACGGCACAAGACATGCTTAAAGGTAATGAAAAGTTCGGTGGTTTTGTTAAAGCAAATTACTTTTCAAACAGTGGTCACAAAGAGAGTGTATCACTTTATGGTAAGGTGACCGATTCAGTAAGCGTTTTAGCTTCTTATGTCAATATTAACCGTGACAATATGGAAGATGGTGATGGCAAGAAGCTTGAAGGTACCGCGGCTGATCAGACCCTAGCTTTTGTTAAGCTTAATGCCGAACTTACAGATAACCAATCTATCACGTTAAGTTATGAAAACCGAAAAGAAGAAGGTGAATTTGCTAAGCAAACTAACTGGGCACCACTTGAAGGCGCACCTTTATTTAGCTCTTGGGGTGAACGCGAAACTTTGGTGCTAAACCATACTTGGTATTTAAGTGATTTAGTTAACCTTGAAACATCACTTTATCAAACGGAATCATCTTTTAAACGTGAGTTATATACATGGGACGCCTCAATTCAAACCACTGGTTTTGATATTCGCAACACCAGTGAGCTAGCTGACCACTCAATAACTTATGGTATTGAACAAAAAAATGACAAAGTAAACGCGCAATCTTATGCTGACTTTGGCGGTGTTTCTGATGAGGAAGGTACTGTAACTGGGGTTTATGCACAAGATCACTGGCAAATTACTGATGACTTAATGCTTAGCGCTGGTTTGCGCTACGATGCTTACGAGCTAGATCATGTAGCACAAGAAGCAAATTGGATTAAAGTAAATGGTGAATGGATTGTTGAAACTGATGCCAATGGTGAGCCAATTAGTACAACAAAAGCTTTTTCAATTAAAAAGCAAGACGGTTTTAGTAAAAACTTAGGCTTAAAATATAGCCTAGCTGAAAGTTTATCACTAACAGTAGGTTATGCTGAAGCGCTACGAGGAAGGCAAGTAGCCGATGCGTTTACTGCTGGTGACATTAAAACGGTCAATGAGCATCAAGCGCCAGAAAAAGTTGAGAACACTGAGTTTGGCCTTGAGTACAACAACGGCACTTGGTTATTTGAAGCCTCTGTATATCAAAGCGTAATAAACGATATTGTTTTTGATAAGTTTAAAGGGCGAGAAGGTGTTCTTTATGAAAACATAGGTGACCTACAAAGCCAAGGTGTAGAATTAGTCGCGGGTTATCAAGGCGATAACTTTGATGTACTTATTAGTTACAATAAAAACGATGTAGAATTAAATAACACTTCATTTATCTGGCCTGATGCTAATAGCCCAACAGGCTTTAAAACAGTTCAATTTGATGGTATTGATTTAGCCGCCTACGAATACGCTGGGCTAGGTAATGCGGTGGGCGACTCAATTAATATCAGCCTTAATTATGAGATTAATGAGCAGATTAAGACCGGTTTTAATTTTAACTATGTTGCTGACTTAAATAATATTGAAGTGTTCCATCGTTCAATTGAGTTAGGTTGGGCTTCAAAATTAGAAACCATTAATAAGCCAGGTTATCAAATACTTGATGCCTTTGTAAGCTATGAGCCAACAGATAACCTACGTGTTGATATATCGATACAAAATTTACTTAATGAGTCATACAGAAATCATGGTAGTGTTGGTGATTACGGCAATATTGCTGGCTATGCAATGGTCAAAGGAATTAAAGAACCAGGTCGAGATATTCGTTTAAGTGTCTCTTATCAGTTTTAATTTCAGTTGTTTTAAAAATAAGCGCTGAGTATATGCTCAGCGCTTTTGTTTTTATATAATTACTACAAATAATACCCGTAAGTTAGCGGTCAACTATCAATAAGGCTGAATTTTCAAGAACAAGGCGTTTGATTGAGAATAGCGAACTATTGAGATTAACAGCAACAATGTTATTGAAATATTTAGTCCATTTAGAATGGTCACGTATTTATTTGTATTGGTAATCAGGTGAATTATTGTCATTTATATTATGTTGGTGCTTTGATGAATTTTAGTGGGCTATATCGATTACGAGTATTGTATCGGGTATTAATTGCCACTATTGGCGGTTATTTTTTTTCTGTACTAGTTGCTATTTTACTTTCTTATATTTTACCTACCGAAACCAAGCATGCTATTGCGTGGTCAACCATGTTATTTTTTATCATTTATACAGGGGTAATTATGTGGGTTTTTAGTGTGCCTACTTGGCAAAAAGCCTTTTGGGGAGTATCTGTAACCTCCTTGTTTTTTACCAGTATACTTGTCGCTATAAAGTATTTGGGCGTATTATAATGAAGAGCGGTTTTCGTCAATCTATGGCGTGGTTACATACGTGGGTGGGTTTGCTAGTTAGCTGGCTTTTATATTTTATTTTTCTAACCGGAACTTTAGGCTATTTTGACAGTGAAATTGACCAATGGATGAGCCCTGAAACGCCGGTATTTCAAGTTGATGGTCGGCAGGTTATTCCTGTTGCAAGCAAGTTTTTATTAGAAAATGCTCAAAAATCTGATCGTTGGAGGATTTACTTGCCTGTTACTCGTTCTTCATCGTATTTGTGGATTTCTTATCAAAAAAACAAAGGCAAAAGACACAGCGCCACTTTAAATCCTTATACAGGTGAAAAGTTAGTAAAGCGCTCAACGGCTGGTGGCCAAACCTTATATAAAATGCATTATCGACTGCGTTATTTACCCAGAAAAATAGCTTATTATATTGTTGGTATTTGTACCATGTTTATGCTTTTGGCTCTTGTTACAGGTGTTGTTGTACATAAAAAAATCTTCAAAGATTTTTTTACCTTTAGGCGCGGTAAAAAACCCTCCTCATGGTTAGATGGGCACAATGCTTTAAGTGTAATGTCTTTACCTTTTCATTTTATGATAACGCTATCTGGCTTACTGATGTTGTTGTACACACTAATGCCGCTTGTGATCAATGCCCATTATGGCTTTGAGAAAGACGCAAGAACTCAATTCTTTAATGATTATTTTCCTCGTGGTGAAGCTAGTGAACCGACAGGTGTTTCAGCAGAGATGTTAAGCCTTGAAATACTATATGATAAAGCGCAACAGCTTGTTGGCAAAGACAACATTATCAGTTTTTCAATCACAGCAGTAAATGATGTGAATGCGCAGGCAAAATTTAATTTAATTCATAAAAAACCATCAGACAGTGAAGCCTCTATTGTATTAAATGCAATAACCGGTGAGTTAATTAGTAAAAACTTGCAAGAAAAAGGATCAAAATCTTTTTATCACATATTATTAGCATTACATGAAGGGCTTTTTGCGAATACTAGCTTAAGATGGTTGTATTTTTTATCAGGCATATTAGGCACAGGTATGATCGCTTCTGGTATGATTTTGTGGACAGTCAAGCGACGAAATAAGGCGAAAAAGAATGGCGGAGGTAATTTAGGTTATCGAATGACTGAAGGTATAAACGTCGCAAGTATTATTGGTTTACCAATCGCTATTGGTGCTTATTTTTTAGCAAATCGACTACTGCCACTAGACATAGCAGAGCGCGCCGCATGGGAAATCAATTGCTTATTTATTGTTTGGGGACTGATGACGATACACGGCATTTTACGTGCTATCTTTAAATCGGCAGACAATGCTTGGGTTGAACAATTAAATTTAGCTGCAGCGGTATTTTTATTGATACCTTTGATAAGTACTATTACCGCTCCCAAAAATCTTTTTACCAGTTTGGTAGAAACTAACTGGGTGTTCATCAGCATTGAAATAATATCGTTACTTGTGGCCTTTAGCTGTTTGTTTCTAGCTAGATACTTAGCTAAATTGTTTCGCTTTGAATTAGTGAACGATTTAGGGACTAAGCCTACTGTAGTGCCTAGAGAACATAATTGATGATAATACTACTAAGTTTGATGATGAGTCACGGTTTAGTCTGCTTGTTGCTAGCTATGCATAAATATAATAAACAAGTTAAAAGCTTTCCAAAACGAGATAAATCATTAACACGAGCATTATCTTTTTCTGGCTGGAGTTTAATTACCTTAACTATTATTATTTCAATTAATTACTTTGGTGTTGGTAACGGTCTAGTCTGGTTTTTCGCCATACTCACTCTGTGCGCTAGCTTTATATGTTTAATGTTTAGCTTTACAGCTGACGTTACTGCCGGGTTAGTATTTTTTTTACCCGTAAACATACTTAAACTTGGATTAAATAAATATAGCGCATTGATTTATTTACTTATTTATTTGACAACTTGCTTAACTCTTTGGCTAATGTAGGTTAGAAAAAGCAAAAAAATAGACAAACTAGAGTTTGTCTATTTTTTAATACAGTGTCTGAATTTTAAATATTCAGGCCCAACACCTAACTAGTCTTTATAAGCCTCAACCGGAGGACAGCTACACACTAGATTTCTGTCACCATAAACATCATCAATACGATTTACCGTAGGCCAGAATTTATCAATAGCAATGCTTGGTACAGGGAAAACAGCTTCACTAATTGAGTAAGCTCGATTCCAATTGCTGTCTGTGATATCTGCTAACGTGTGTGGTGCATTGTGTAACGGGTTGTTATCTATAGTCCACTCGCCTGACTCAACCTTACGCACTTCTTCACGAATACAGGTCATCGCTTCAACAAAGCGATCTAACTCAGGTTTTGCTTCGGATTCAGTTGGCTCTATCATTAATGTGCCGGCAACGGGAAATGACATCGTAGGAGAATGAAAGCCATAATCCATTAAACGCTTAGCAATATCCATTTCTGTTATACCACAGCTTTCTTTAATCTGGCGTAAATCAACAATACATTCATGGGCAACACGACCATTATGATCCGTGTATAAAATGGGATAGTTTTGGCTTAACTTAGTCGCTAAGTAGTTGGCATTGGTAATTGCATATTTGGTTGCTGCAGTTACACCTACTTTTCCTAACATAGCAATGTAGAGGTAAGAAATACATAAAATGCCTGCGCTACCAAAAGGAGCTGCCGATACGGCACCATTACCTGCTGTTGTTTCATCAATAGCCACTAAAGCATGATCAGGTAAGAATGGAGCAAGGTGAGATTTAACACCAATAGGCCCCATACCTGGACCACCACCACCGTGAGGAATAGCGAAGGTTTTATGTAAGTTTAAATGAGAAACATCTGCTCCAATAAAACCCGGTGAAGTAATACCTACTTGGGCATTCATATTCGCACCATCTAAATAAACTTGCCCACCATGGTGATGAATAATGTTACAAATCTCGCTAATAGTCGTTTCATAAACACCGTGGGTTGATGGATAAGTGATCATAATACAAGAAAGGTTATCCGCTAACTCTTCAGCCTTCGCTTTTAAGTCAGCCATATCTACATTGCCTTCTTTATCACAATCCACTACAACAACTTTCATCCCTACCATCATTGCTGATGCTGGGTTAGTACCATGGGCAGAAGCCGGAATTAAACAAATATTACGGTGCGCATCACCACGGCTTTGGTGATATTTATGAATTGCTATCAGGCCAGCATATTCACCTTGGGCACCGGAGTTTGGCTGCATCGACATTTTGTCGTAACCCGTTAACTCAACTAGCCAGCTGGCTAGTTCATCAATCATGTGCTTGTAACCAAGAGCTTGCTCTTGTGGTACAAACGGGTGAATGTTAGCAAATTCAGGCCATGATACAGGTATCATTTGCGCCGTTGCATTTAACTTCATAGTACAAGAGCCCAATGAGATCATCGAATGATTTAAAGCTAAATCTTTATTCTCAAGGCGCTTTATGTAGCGAAGCATTTCTGTTTCGCTGTGGTACGAGTTAAATACTGGGTGGGTTAATATTTCAGATTCACGTACTAGTGATGCAGGAATTGAACAGTGTCTGTTTTTAACAATTTGTTGATCTATTTCAACAACGTCTACACCATGACCTTCGCCAAGCAGTACGTCAAATAATTGAGCAACGTCTTCACGGGTTGTGGTTTCATCAAGTGAAACAGATATTTGAGCGTCAACATCAATACGTAAGTTGATATTCGCAGCTTGTGCGCGAGCAACAATTTCGTTCTTATTAGCCGTGTTAAAGGTTAGGGTATCAAAGTAATGATGATGAAGTGCTATTAACCCTTTTGTTGCAGTACCTAACGCTAAAATATCGGTAAAACGATGAATACGATTAGCAATGGTCTTTAACCCTTGAGGGCCATGATATACCGCATAAAAAGCAGCCATATTCGCTAATAGTACTTGTGCTGTACAAATATTGGAGTTAGCTTTTTCACGGCGAATATGTTGTTCACGGGTTTGCATCGCCATTCTCAGAGCATTATTACCACGAGTATCTTTTGACACCCCGATAATTCTTCCCGGCAGCGAACGTTTATACTTGTCAGAGGTAGTAAAGAAAGCGGCATGAGGCCCACCATAGCCCATAGGTACACCAAAACGTTGGCTTGAACCAATAACGGCATCAGCACCTAATTCACCCGGGGCTTTTAATAACACTAAACTCATAATGTCGGCCGCAACGGCCACAATAGCTTTTTTGGCGTGAATTTGTTCTATTAATTCACTGACATCTTTCACTTCACCTGTAGCACTTGGGTATTGAATTAATGCGCCAAAAATATCGTGTTCAGGAGCTTCGTTCGCGGGCGCAATAATCACATCAAAGCCAAACATGTCAGCACGCTGTTTTACTACATCAATAGTTTGTGGAAATACATCACTTGATATA
>Ga0187827_10006893_pt1 | contig 12808 bp, 10 predicted proteins | sample ETNtaG_39_FD_167969 | JGI IMG/M metagenome (GOLD analysis project Ga0187827, IMG submission 167969) | Marine microbial and viral communities from oxygen minimum zone, Eastern Pacific Ocean - ETNP2014_SV_150_PacBio MetaG (Illumina Assembly) | ecosystem: Environmental > Aquatic > Marine > Hypoxic... | reverse complement strand
TCAATGGATCCATTATCGGCTATGGTGATCACAAATTCAGATATCTTGTTGGCACCGCAAAATTCAATCATCTCTAAAACTGATTTCTCCAATTGTTTTCTCTCATTATATACCGGAAAAGTAATGTCAAAAGAGAGCAATTGTTTACCCATGTATTCTTGTGTTCTAAAGTTTAGTCTCTACCTATCAATCAATGTTTATATCACTGAAACACCATAGAAATTCCTGATTTTATTCACTATATGAATAATTTGTTCTTCAGTCAATTCAGGATATATCGGCAGAGATATAATTTTTGCGGCATGGCTCTCTGTAACAGGCAGCTGTCCTTTCTGATACCCAAGAGAAGCATAAGCCTTCTGCAAATGACAGGGAACCGGGTAATGAATTCCCGCGAAAATCTGATTATCTTTCAAATATTGGAAAAGTTCATCCCTGCGCTCTGCTCTAACGACAAATAAGTGCCACACGTGATATACATCTGGATGTTCATCGGGAAGCCGCAGTTGTGGAATATCAATAAGATATTTTTTATAGAGTGCCGCTTTTTGTCTCCGCATCTCAGTCCATTTGGGCAAGTACTTAAGCTTGACATTTAATACAGCTCCCTGCAACCCCTCCATTCGGTAGTTGTGACCGGGGAACTCATGAACGTACTTCTCCCTGGAGCCATGATCTTTGAGAGCCTGAACTTTATTATACAAGGACTCATCATTAGTTATAACAGCCCCACCCTCTCCAAATGCTCCCAGATTTTTTCCCGGATAAAAGCTGAAACATCCACAAATGCCGCAGGTTCCAACATATCGTCCTGAATACTTTGCGAGTTGAGCCTGCGCACAATCTTCGACAAGAAAAAGCCCGTGTCTATCTGTAATTTCTTTGATGCGATCAAGCTGTGCGGGCTGACCGTACAGATGAACGGCCATAATAGCTTTGGTTTTAGCTGTAATCGCAGTTTCTATTCTTGAAGGATCAAGATTAAAATACTCAGTTTCACAATCTACAAAAACCGGAGTTGCGCCGGCTAAGCTCACAGCTTCTGCTGTAGCAATAAATGTATTACCCGGAACAATAACTTCATCTCCGGCCTTAATGCCTAATGCCCAAAGTGCTACATGGAGAGCTGCTGTCCCCGAATTAACAGCGGCACAAAATCGTGATTCATGATATTTCGCAAGCTCTTTCTCGAAAGCTTCAACAAAAGGGCCATATACAAAGGCAGTGCTTTCAATAACATCAGAAATTGCTGCATCTAACTCTTTTTTGATTGATAAATTCTGCGCCTTAACATCAACAAGGTTAATCTTCATTGAAGCTTTATAATCATCTTGGCGGTGCAGAGATTGTACCCGTACCACTCTGCAAAGAATCCAGATAATGCAATCTACCCTTCTTCTTTAATAGTTCATCGTACTTTCCAGTCTCGCATATAACGCCTTTCTCTATCACAAATATTTTATCAGCAAATTTTACTGTAGAAAGACGATGTGCAACCATGATAATTGTCATCTCATGACAATACCCTTTAATTGCCTCCTGCATTAACTGCTCTGTTTCACTATCCAGCTCACTGGTTGCCTCATCCAGGATGAGGATCTTAGGTTTCATTATGAGAGCTCTGGCTAGAGCTACCATTTCCTTCTGGCCTCCCGAAAGCTTTATCCCATTTTCACCTATCTCGGTGTGTATACCATCAGGTAATTCAGAAATCAACCTATCTATGTAAAATCGTTTGCATATATCGGTGACGATATCATCATTCACATTTTTACAACCTATTGTCAAATTTTCTAACAAGGTACCGTCCAGCAAAGTTACTTCCTGGCTGACATATGCAATATTCTTCCTGAAAGAGCCTGTATCCAATCGGTCATATGGTATATCACCATAATAAATCTTACCTGAGCCTGGTTTGAGCAGACCAAGAATAAGGTCTAGAATAGTTGATTTCCCAGCCCCGGAACTACCTACAAAAGCAACACTTTGTAAAGGCTCCACTTCCAAACTAATTTTGTTGATAACATTCTTACCTTCAGGATATTTAAAACTAACATCATTAAATCTTATCGGTCTGTCATAATGAAAGTTTTCATTACCATAAACTTCCTTATTCTGCTCCAGGTTATTCAGGCGCTCTTCAATGGAACGGTGAATAGGAACTTGTGTATTTAAAGCCAGATAAGCCGTAAAAAGATTATTAAAATATGGCCCCAATCTCATGAATACAAGAAGCACTACAAGCAATTCGGAGAAACCTAGACCTAATATACCCCTCAAACCCATTAATAAAACAATAAAAATGAAAGTCGCAAGGAATGTCCACAAATTCTGCAATTCTTCTCTCAAGATAATTAGTTTCTTTGCCCTGACCGTTTCATCCACATAGTCGAACACCTTCGTCAAGAAAGCATCAAGAAGCATGGAAGATTTGAAGAACTTTTTGTTCTGTAGAAGGTTAATTGTAGCATTGGCAACTTTCTTGTATGTTTCATTAAATATCTTTGATAATCTACGGACATGGTTGGCATTTCTTACATTGATTAGAAATAAAATCCCGTATAAGGCAAACGCCAGCAAAGTAACAGAAAATGACAGTCTTATTACGATAAACATAAATGCTGTTACCTGTATCATATAAATGACAATCCTTTGTGAATTAAGATGAGCAACACCAGCACCATCTGCTTCCCTCAAGACTGCATGGTTCATTTCACCTGATTTGTCCATTGTAATCCATAACCAGTCTACGGCACTGTAGGAACGAAAGATTTTCTTACGATATTCCATAGAAAGCCTCTGTTGTGAGAAATTTGCTACAATTGTGGACAAAAATATCAGTATCTGGCTGGAAATAATAAGCAGTGAAGCAATAAAAAGCAGTTTATAAAAAGATGGTTCCAAACCTAATGTATTGAGGATTTTACTGAATAGATCCAAAGTGGCAGATTTGTCTCCTGCAACACCATCTGTCCTTGTATATTCAAGTACAGGTACAAGCATTGGTATTCCTGCAACAGTTAAGAAGCCACTTAATACCTGAAGGGAAATAATCCAGCCAAAACGTGGAGTCTTAACAATAAGTGTAATTATATATTTAAGTTTCCTGAGTAACTCAGAAGATACTGAAGTATTCATATGTTCCTCATATATAGCATAAAAGGATAGCATGCAGTCTGTCTATGACATAAAACCGTATTCATTGACATATTTTTTTATTGTATTTGCAATAGCTCTGGCATTACTTTCAAGTTCAGCTTCAGGAAAACCCTCTGAATCTATATCGGATAATGCAGCTACAGGATTATTAATCCAAATAGAATGAAGCAAGATTGCGCTAAACAATGCGACAATCCTCCTCCTTCTTTCTTCAGCGCTAATGTTTTTTATTCTCCTACACTCTTCATGTATCAACCTTGACAATTCTGTAAAATCTGAACATCGCCTTGCTAATCCTGTCACACTATATAACGTTTTGCTAAAGGTTATAACCGGCTTATTATGAAACAATACAGCTTCCCATGCAACCGTACTACTGATTGCAACAACCATCTGTGCGTTTCTGACAATTTGCATACTTTCCAGATCAATAGGTATTAGCTTAACATTCGGATATTGCCTGATCTCCCTATAGAATGAAAATGGCCTGACACGCCATCCAATTGTACCAGGATGTTCCTTAACATAAATTTTCCAGTCAAACGGGACACTCTTTGCCAACGCTTCAATAATCGCAAGCTGGTTTATCCACATATTATCCATTACCTGTGTTGCATATTCCGGTTGACCGGTAAGTGGATAATATAAATATTTTACATCAGGGTCATATTCATCATAAAAGCTACCACTCAATAACTTTCTACGTTGATAGGCAAGTACTAAATTATAATACGAATTAAAGAGAAGATATTTAAAATCATACTGACCAGTATCAAAACCTCTCGATTTTTTATCTCTTCGGACCTTAAACCATGATACCACACTCCAGGCCAACGATTTTACAAACAATTTGACGTAACTTGTAGGTACCTTTTTCTGTTCCGACAATCCGGACAAGAGCTTCCGTACCATTTTATGGTGATAGGAATAACCTTTGCCCTTAGCGGATCCCAACATTTTATCATAACATTCAGCTCCCGGTGTAAGATCCACATCAATTTCATTTCCTACTATTTTTTTATATGTCTCTTCAATATGCGGGAACGTTTGATGTTTATTCGGTGATATAGAATAATAATTGCCAACCCTGCTCCCAATTAGTGCCAGATACAGGATATTCATATTCTTACAACACTGTTCCAGGATCGGAGATTGCATTGAATGCATGCCTGGGTGAAACAAGACTACACTTGCATTTAAATCAATCAGTATTTTTTTAAAATACCTTATGTATCCACACGCTATTTTGAGTGCGTTCTCCTGGTTTACTCCGCCATTTGACACTGATCTTCGGTCAAAATATTTTGAAGCTCCTTTACAAAATGCCCTGCCCCAGGTTCTATCCATTGCAACAAAACGCCACAAACTCTTTTCCGGTATAGTTTCTTCAAATTCCTTCAGCTCTTCCCAAGAATAATCCTCTTTTAAAAAGATTTCTTCAATGTTTGAAGTATCATATATATATTCATAGTTTATTTCATTTTGAGTTTTTAAGGATTTCATTTTGTCACCATGTGAAGAAATAATTACTCCAAACCTACTCCCCGGATATAGTTCTTTCAAGCATAATGCAATCTTATGATTTATTTTGTAATTTACAGTTGTGGATTGGATCAGAAAATTCATATTAAAAATATCCTTTATCTTTCAATATTAACCACTTTCTTGCACAGTGCTCTCATAAAGGAACACATTGTGCCGCTTAGATCTACGCAAGTTCAACTAATAAGCGCAAATGTTTGTTTTAAGTTTTATACGGTTAAATATTTCGAAGGAGTAAGATAGTCTAAGGTTTTTCCGGGAAGATTATCAATGAGGTATTGCTGCACGTGCAACACCTCCTTATCTGAAATTTCACGAAAACCAGTCTCTTGGAAAAATACTCCCATATTCCCCGGTACTACTTCTGCACAATTACGGATCAATTTAACCTTTCCAGCCGTTTCTCTACAAACTCAACAACTCTTTGCAAGGCACCACGAACTATAATCTTGTCAAGATCAATAGACATTATCTGCATTTTATTCTGTAGAAAATCAACAATTGCAGACCTCAATTGTTCCTGTGTTGTTACAAAGGGCGTTATCCCTAATTGTATGGTAGGTAACAATTTCAACTCTGCTGCCCTTGGAACAATAGCCAGACTTGGCATACCCAGCAAAGCAGCTTCCATCATAACTGTACCAGTCATACCTACAACAAAGTCTGCAGCATAGAGGCACTCTATAGAAGAACCGCTACCGCTGATCAAATCAAATTCGTCCCGATATTCCACATAGTCTTCAATTACATCCTTAGGATGCGGACGTAATACCAGGTAAGGTCTATGAGCAACAAGTTTGATTGCATCAATAAATTCCTTCAATACAATCTCTGTACGCCCAACACTCTTTCCATTATGTGGTAGTGTACACTCTGATAAATATTCCTCAGTCCTGGGTTTCAATCTAGCAGAACCTTCTGATACAAATACCAATACTTTACGCTCACCTGGTACTTCTGGAAACAGCAGCTGTCTGAAAGCCTCTCGATCCCTACTGGTCAACCTTACAGCCTCTTCACAAACATAATCGTAATGAGGGTGACCGCAGACAATAACCTGCTCTGCTGAATATCCCAGAGCGACGTAAGAGTCTCTCGCAAGCTCGGTCGGAACAAATAACCAATCGGTTGCGTAAGCAAGAGGATCTTCCTTACGTCCCCTGAAACGCAGATCCGCATTTCCATATGCATCTATAATACCAACGCTTTCAATTTCTAAGAATCTAGCTTGACATATCAAAGACAAGCCTAATGTATCCGGATTCTCCGCTGTCCCTACTAACAATAAACGTGGCCTTACTGTTGTCAGAATTTGATGCGCACTTACCCCATGCTCTACCACTTCGGTATATATCCCCCGGTTTTGCAAGTTGGTTTTTGCAAGGCCGGCAACCAGGAGCCTGAAAGAAATGCCAAGTCTGGAAAATATAGAAGGTAATCCGGCTACATAGTTGGCTGCACCCGGATCTTCAACAAATATCAAGACATCTGTTTTATTCTGTACCATCCCTTACCATTTCTATCCGGGCTTAAGCTATTTCTGGCGAAGATAGCTCTCTTAACTCATCCAAGTTGTTCCAAACCTTGTGAAATGCCTTGATAATAAGATCCACATCCTCGTTCGTGTATTTACGGGTACTCACACCGATTCCGATATAACTCTTTTCCTGCAGTTCTTCAGCAACAGGACAAATCCCCTTCTTGTATGAAACATTTCCTTTGTAAAACTCTGCGCTCCAGGGAAAACCTTTTGATCCGTATGCCTTTTTTTGTTGATACATGGGAAGCATATGTAAATTACAGTAACCTCCGGCAGCAGGAATCCCCTCTGCGCGAAGCGCGTCTACAATTTGATTACGCGAAACTCCAACCTCCTCTTCACTAAACACAAGTGGATAGCCATAATAAACATGTGTACAATCAGGTTTGACCACCGGTACCCGCAGTCCTTTGAGATCCTTGACTCCCCTTGATATCCTCTCCGACGAGCAGATCCTGCCTTCGAGAAGAGAATCAAGTTTTTTCAGTTGCTCTATCCCAATGGCAGACTCAATCTCCGTCATGCGAAAATTAAACCCAATCATATTTGACAGGTCGGTAACGCCTTTGTCCTCAACTACCGCCTCTGCATGGTTTCTTATAAGCCGCATACGTTTCGCCAGATCAGGATCATTACTCACACAAACACCACCCTCTCCGGTATGGATGTGTTTATGGTAGTTCAAACTGAAAACACCGATATCAGCTATTGTACCGACATATTTTCCCTTATAAATAGCCCCCGGTGCCTGAGCACTGTCCTCAATTACCTTAAGATTATGTTTCTTCGCAAGAAGCATGATAGAATCAAGATCCGCAGCATGTCCGAAAATATCAGTCACCATTATCGCCTTGGTATATGGAGTAATATTTTCCTCTATCGAGACCGGATCCAGATTAAATGTCTCATACTCAATGTCTGCGAATACAGGAATGGCATTCCATACAAGAATGGCAGTCGCAGAAGCACTCATGGTCCATGGACTTACTATTACCTCGTCTCCTGGCTCAATTCCTATAGCCCCAACTGCCGCCATTAATCCAGATGTATTAGAATTGACCGTTACCGCATTTTTTACCTTAAAATATTCCTCCCAGGCCCTCTCAAACTTCTGAACCATTTCTCCGCCGTAGAAATCGGGAGACCATTCTCCCAGATATTGTGAAAGTACCCCCGTTTTAACTACACCTTCAACGGCTTTCATCTCTTCCGTTCCAATAGTATTGTATCGTTGAAAGGGTTTGGTTATTGTTTTAGGCCCATCAAAAAGTGCCAACTTATTCATAAGATATCCTTACATAGTAAAGAAAAAACGTTTTCAACAACTTCCATGGTTTCTATGGCGCTCCTTCCATCAGAGTTAAGCTGAGACTTGCCAATTAAGAATTGATTCAGATTCTCCAGAACATTCCATTGACAACGCTCCATACCGGATTTAATGATTCTTTTTTCCGGATTTAGAATCTTATACCCGGAATAATCCGGGTGGGGTTGATTCTGCCTGACTTCAATACTGGCGCCACTCTCCGTATAACGAATCATTCCTCTGGTACCAACCAACTCCATATCAAATAATGAAAAACATTCTTCACGAGCCGCCAGGAAAAACACAGCAGTGTCCCCAAAACGAATATAAACATCAGGCTCCGGATCCTGTCCATCCCACCTTCTACCTCTATCAATAACCTTTATCTCCTTTGCTCCTCCAAACAGGAAAACGAGTAGATCAACAAAGTGGGAACCGTTGTTAAGGAATCCTTTGCTGTACCAGGCTGTACCCTTGTAAATCTCACCAATCTCCCCATTTTGAATAGTCTTCTTTAAGAGAATGACACCCGGGTCAAAACGGCGTGTATAATTGACAAGCAGAGCACACTCGTTTTTTTCAGCAAGCTCCAACATATGCCGGGCATTCTTCAGGGAATCGGAAATAGGTTTTTCACACAATACAGCCTCCGGCTTATTGTTCACAACCTCCCGAAACACTTGATAGTGAAGGTTTGTTGGAGTGGCGATAGAGATTACTTGAGGATGATGTAAGGAAAGCATAGCTTGCACATCCTGGTAAGCCGGACATTCAAACTTTTCCTCAAAACGTTTACATTGTAGAACGTCAGGATCAACGGCTGCAACTAAATCGAATGCCTCATGGGCAGAGAAACCGGTCGCATGTGTTTTTATATAGGAACCACCAACATGATCATAATCATAACCCTGTCCAGCTTTTCCTAAACCAATTATCGCAGCGGAGAATTTCTTCAAATTACTTCCCTACGCAGCTCTTGCTTTTTCCATGTAAGAATGCGGCACATCTCTGCTCTTCCATTCACTTACAGAAGGCATTTCTCTTTCTTCAAATCCCAACTTTCCATAAAGTCGTCTTGCCGCAATATTATCCTTTGCCACATATAAATAAAGCGTTTCCATATCTAAATCGTAAAAAGCATAATAAATAAGTTGGCTCGCTGCTGAAGTTCCGAATCCTTTACGATAGTTTTGTGTATCTCCAATATATACCCAGATTTCACAATTTTTTTTCACCTTATTAATACGTTTTAGCCCACAATTCCCAACATACTGATTATCTTGACATGTGTATATTGCAAAATGTTTTTGTGTATCGCTGTTTCTTAAATTATTAAACCATCTGGTATGATCGTCCCGATTAACATCCTTAATAAAATTAAAACTTTTACGAAATTCTTCACGTTGCACCCACATGAAAGTCTTTTCAAGATGTTCTCCTCCAAAGGGATGCAAATAAACCTTTTTGTTCTTCATATTTTGTCCCATGTTATAGGTGCTCCCTTTGGAATAAGGACCCTTGCCTTCCTTTCCTTGACTATATCCAATAATTCCGCACCTATCCCTTCTTTGTTGCGTCGTCGAACCTCGATATTATTTTCCTTAATATCACTCCCTTCAGCGATATCACAAAAGGCAAACAAACCGGGCGTATATTCCATTGTTCCAGATTCCTTCTCAGTAATAACTTTTCTAGAAGACCCCAACATTTGCTCTGTTCGTCGCACTGTTTCAGTCAGTTCACCCAGCTCATGCGGTGTAGCGGAAAAGGCATGATCGGGACCAGGCAGGTTTTTATCGAGGGTAAAATGTTTTTCGATCATTACAGCTCCAAGGGCAAAAGCAATCCCTGCCGCAAGAGTACCTTTAGTATGATCGGACAAACCTACCGGTAAGCCAAAGGCATGCCGCAGGGTCTGGATGACGCGCAGATTTACTTCCGTATCCGGCACAGGATAAGCGGCCGTACAGTGAAGAAGAACAACATTATTGTGGCCAAGTTTTTTCAAGGCATTCTCTACCATTCCCAGATTGGACATGCCGGTTGACAGGATAACCGGTAATCCGGTCTCTCCAACTGCACTAAGCAATGGATAATGCGTAATCTCTGAGGAGGCGACCTTAAGCCGTTTGATTCCATGCCTGACCAAGACATCCACGCTTTCCACATCGAAAGCAGACATAATCAGATCTATGTTACGCGATTCACATTGTACAACAAGCTCATCCAACCATTCCTCAGGTATTTCCGCTTTTTTCAACAAATCTACAATCCGGGTGCCCTTCTCAATTCCTCCACTTCCGATCAGGTAATCGGCAACATATGTATTCTCTGGATATAGTTTATCTGCCCGGTAATATTGAAACTTGACAGCATTTGCTTTTGCTATAGATATCTGGTCTAGCATTTTTAATGCTGTATCCCAGCACCCATTATGGTTTGACCCGATCTCGGCAACAACATCGCATTGGTTCTGTTGTTTATATAACTGTTTCTTTTTCATCACATTATATTGTTAATTTCTTTCACAACCCGCTCTGAGCCCTCTCCGTCAACCAATTGCAAAAGATTTTTTGAACAGGTTTTACGCATATCAGGATTATGTAAATATTCTTCGATAGATTGAATAAAAAAATCAGGAACAAACTCTCCTTTATATAGACCATTGATCGCTAATTTTTTTCCCACAAACCAATCAATTATTGACTGCTGGTTCCGGTTGCACCCCAGCATAACAAAGGGAAGTCCATAAAAACACATTTCCCAGGTGGTAACACCTAAAGACATCACCCCAATATCGGCCCCGGCAATCAATTGATCCAGGCCATCGGGAGAAACATGTACATTTAATTTGTCTCCAAATCCGTTAAAATCAGATTTGCCCCACGAACAAGCTGGCCCCAGGACCACATCCATATTCACATCAAGTTGCATCAAAGACTCAACCACGGGGATGGTCAGGTTCCCTACATCTGCACCCCCCAGAGTTATTAATATGTTGGCCTCTTGCTTTTGTTTATAAGTTGCCAGGCGTTTTTCTCTCAAATCGTGTCTGCCGGTAATTAGAGAATAGATAGTTCCCGTAAGCAGTTTCCCATTTACTCCCAGTCGATAATCACGGGTATCAACATTCACATTCTGATTCAACACGAAATCAGCATCAGAATAATCTCCCGGACCATCCTGGATAATGAGGGTGTGTCGAACGGAGAAATTTGCTCTTTTACGGTAGTCTTCTTTAAATTCATACCCGTCATAGACGACCCAATCATATACTCCTGATTTCAGATAACCTATAAACAAGTCAGAATCTTTCTTAGATCCCCGTACAACCTTTTCCTCAAATACAAAAACCTTAATTCCTTTTGACTCCGCATGATCTTTAAGGTTTTCCGGAACGGAAGACACGAAAAAACAAACCGTATGCCCAACCTTTTGTAAAGCCTCCGCCAGAGCCAGGCACCTCCTGAAATGGCCAATGCCACAATCGGTCCCTGCATCCACCCTGAAAGCCAGATTTAATCCTTCAACCACAAGCTATGCTTAGAAATTTTTCTATATATCAGCAATTATTTATTGTATGCTTCTGACGTACTGTCATCACTTGGAAACAGTTCTTCGAAAAGCTTTCCATATCCTCTTTTGAACTGCTCAGCCATCCATGGCCGCATTTCAAAACCGTCAATCCATTGAGTTTCCTTAACCCAACCTTTCATATTGTCCGGTGGAGAATAGCCTTTCTTTGCCGCATGTCTAGTCATTGGCAAATTTGGTAAAGGACAAAAAAAGTGATTCTGAATTCGAATATTTGGATTCAGCTCTCTCAGTTTCTCAACATACCGATACGTTACTTTCACATCATCGATATCTTCACCAGGCATTTGAAAGAGGAGGGTAAAGAAAAGCAGAATGTTGGTACTTCTTGCATTTTCAACCCCTACCAGGACATCATCGAGATTTATCCTTTTATTCATAAGCTTAAGCATCTTCGGGGAGGCTGATTCCAAACCAATATTTATTAAAGAACACCCGGATTCCTCTAGTAACTTAAAATCCTCTTTGGATAGAAGTCCCACATCAGAAACTCGTGCATTTGTAATGTAAGAAATATTCAGGTCTTTTATGAGTCTGGCAATATTGAGAGCACGGCCAACATCTCCAAAATAATCGGCCTCAAGAAAATAAAACTTTTGAATCCCATATTCCTCAACAAAGTTTCTTGCTTCAGAAAATACCCTTTCAGGACTGAAGCCTGACCATGGATTATTATTTTTATACCAGTAGCAGAATGTACACAGATTAGGACATCCCCAGCTTGTGGTCATATTAATAGCCTTTGTCTTTGGATTAATATAATCTTCAATCTTAAGAATTTGATATGGCCATGCAGGAGTCAGGTTCAGGTCTGAAAATACTTCATTCGGTAAACCTGTCATGCTGCCATCTTTATCCCAATAAACCCCGGGAATACCGTTCAAATTCTTATTCTTCATTCCTTCAATCAGCCGTGGAAAATGATCATCTCCACGCCCTGCTACAACAACATCCACAAAATCCTCTTTTAGAGACTCCTCTATCAGGGCTGTCACATGCGCACCTCCCCAGACTATGGGGATCTGTGGAAAACGACTTTTAACATATTCTGCAGTCTCAATGGCACGCCCCAAATGAAAACCAGTTGACGAGCTTATTCCCAGAAAAATACTCGATGGAACATGCTTCTCTAAAAGCTTTATTGTATTTTCTTTTTCTATTCTTTCGTCAATCACAACAACTTCTGTCTTATCCAGATCAACACGTGACGCCAAGAGTGAGAAAGTATTAGGAACCCAATGGTATTCCATTGCAGAATCCTGTTTTCCTGTAAAAAGAGTGATTTTGTCCATTAATCTAATTTCCGTCTACCAAAACCTTACAATAAAGGTCCATGTTGTCCATTTTATGGAGCATTTCATCCATTGACTCAAATTTCAATATCATTTCTCCCAAAGCGTACCCGGCCATTTGATAGCTTTCTATAAATGAGCCGGGCTCAACATAGATGTTTTCCTCAATAATATTTCCTTTTAGTTCATCAGATATTTTAACTCCCCGATATACTCCATCCTTTTTTGAATGGATCATATAAGAAGAATAATATCCCTTAACATCATGCATTCGCAAATCTGAACAATCCTCACCCAGAGCAGTTTTAACGGTATAGTCCAACATATCCACACCTGTAGCGTGTCTTGTCACTTGTGGTATCAGGTTTCCACCGT
>Ga0187827_10006892_pt1 | contig 12808 bp, 11 predicted proteins | sample ETNtaG_39_FD_167969 | JGI IMG/M metagenome (GOLD analysis project Ga0187827, IMG submission 167969) | Marine microbial and viral communities from oxygen minimum zone, Eastern Pacific Ocean - ETNP2014_SV_150_PacBio MetaG (Illumina Assembly) | ecosystem: Environmental > Aquatic > Marine > Hypoxic... | reverse complement strand
CGGCAGGAACGAAAAAGTAGATGTTGAAGTCATCTTCCCCACAACAAAAGAAACAGAGCTCTACTCAGGGCTGGCTGCCGATCGCTATGTCGTGCTGCGTCCCGACGGCAGCGTGGTGGATGTCACATTTCATGACTGAAGCTTTGAGACCGAATCAGAGCCACGATGCGCGCTCGACTTTCGCGCTTCGTCATTCTCTATTCCCCCACGGGTAGTTCTTCATTCGTCATTGCCATCCGGTTGCCTGGTCCTGGAATTCTGCTTAAATGCCCGGCCTTTAATCGGGAACGCAAGCCCTGTTGTTGCAACGCTTTTCAGTCAAAAGCTTTGCCATAACCGGGCCTCACCCGCGACACGGAATTTCCACTTATATTGAGAGGTTATTAATGGTACGCCTTCGTCTGAAGAGAGTTGGGCGGAAGAATCGAGCCTGTTATCGCATCTGCGCATTCGATCAACGTACACGGCGTGATGGTAAACCCATCGAAGAGCTCGGTCGCTATGACCCGCTTATGCCCGATGAATCGCGCCAGATTTCTCTGAACAGAGAACGTATCATCCACTGGCTGGATGTCGGCGCTCAGCCCACTGACACCGTGGGCAGCATCCTCAGAAAACACGGCATCGACCCCACGCCCGGCCGCAGAGGGAAGAGCTGAGCCAAAAATGATTGTTGATGTTCTGACGCTCTTCCCGGGAATGTTCGAGGGAGTGCTGTCGGAGAGCATCCTGAAGATCGCCCGTGAAAAGGGCGCTATCGAGGTCAGGCTGCATAACATTCGCGACTATACCGAAAACAAACACCGCAAGGTCGATGATAAACCTTACGGCGGTGGCCCCGGGATGCTGATGACACCGCAGCCCGTGGTCGACACAGTCGAAGCTGTCCGAGGTGATGATGAAGAAGCGGAATTAATCTTCCTGTCACCTCAAGGAGTTAGATTCAATCAGAAAGTTGCCGGCGAATTGGCCGGCATGAAGCGACTGATTTTAGTGTGCGGTCGCTATGAAGGTTTTGACGAAAGAATCCTGCTGGCACTGAAGCCCAGAGAGATTTCCGTCGGTGACTATGTGCTGACCGGTGGAGAGATTCCGGCCATGGCCGTTATCGATGCAGTTGCCCGATTGTTGCCCGGCGTGCTGGGCGATCCTGATTCAGTATCGAACGATTCTTTTCAAGATGATCTTTTGGATTTTCCTCAATACACCCGCCCGCCGGAATACCGGGGGCTAAAAGTGCCGGACGTCCTGCTTTCCGGCAACCACCAGGAGATTTCCCGGTGGCGCAGCGAACAGGCCATCAAGAGAACCAGGCAGAAACGAGCAGACCTGCTGAACAACGAAGGAGAGCCAACATGAACCGCGTAGTCCAGGAATTCACAAAAGCCCAGCAGAAGACAGATCTCCCCGACTTGGCTGTCGGCGATACCATCGAGGTAGGCATCAAGATCGTCGAGGGCGAACGCGAACGTGTGCAGAAATTCGCCGGCACTCTGATCGCCATGAACGGATCGGGCATCACCCGCAGCATCACCGTTCGCCGCATTGTCGCGGGCGAAGGCGTGGAATGCGTCTTTCCGCTCCATTCGCCAAGAGTCGACACTATTACAGTGATTCGCCACGGCTCTGTGCGTCGCGCCAAGCTCTATTTCCTGCGTGACAGAGTAGGAAAAGCCGTCCGTCTGCGCGAGAAACAGACCCGGAAAAAGAGCGACTGACGGAGAGTCATTTTCGAAGAAGGGCAGCCCTCGGGTCTGCCCTTTTTTATTGGATTTTGACTTACAAGAAATTACCCACCTGTTACTGGGCATTGACAAGCATCAGAGCGGAATTCGTATGGTCTGCACAGCCCCTGATCTCTTCGGATTACAGACATTCGAATGCTTTTTCTAACCTCCATATTGGCTGTCTCCTGCTTTGGTGAAACCGCATACCTGAAGACATTCAACCAGGCATGGTATGCGGAGAATGCGCAGAGGAATCTGAATTCCGCCATCAAACTCTACAACCAGGTGGCTGAATCCGCGGGGCAGGCCGGTGATGAGGAACTGGAATCCCGAGCTTTCCTGCGCATCGGTCTCTGCTACGAGCGATTGCAGAAAAAAGACGATGCCCTGCGCGCTTACCAGAAAGCGCTGCGACTCAAGAAGGAAGATCTGAAAAGCTTTGATGCGGCCCTCGCCAAACTGGGCAGCCCGGCAGGGCAACTGATCAACCTGGATGAATTCCTTTCGCAACTGCCCGAAGAGATTCAGAAAAACATCTGCGATCATTTCTACACTCGCGCGGAAACCATTCAGAACGACGCGCCGGAACAGGCAATCCAGATTTACCGTCGAGCGGTGCAGGTGAGTAAATTTCTCAAGCAGCACGAACGCGCAGGATTCGCGCTTTCCTTCATCGGAGACCTGTTTCGCCGGCAGGGCAGGTTCCGCGACGCCTTGAAAACTTATAAAGAGGTGGAGACGCAATTCGATAAGGAGACCGCGGTCCTCGCCTGGAATTACATCCGCATTGCGGAGACCTTCCGCCTCCTCAACCAGCCCGAAGATGCCCGCAAAGCCTACGCAGCGCTTCAGGACGAGCGTTTTGCCAGGCAGGTACAGCCCAGGCTCTGGTCACAGCTCTGGCTCGGGGATACCTACCGGGTCATGAAGGATCTGGAAAACGCAAAAAAGACCTGGTCGGAAATGATAGAGGAAGAAACACTGCCGGAGCGGATCGCAAAAATGCTGGCGACAGGCGAACCCGCCATATTTTCACAAGAGCCGGAGGATCCTTTTGCCAATGACGTTGCCTACTTTATTGCCGTCAGAGAATCGATGGCAGGAAATGGCGATGTCGCAGCAGAGGCCCACAAACAATGTATCGAGCTTTCGCAGGGCTTCGACTGGCCCCGACAACTGGCCGAACAGGAACTGAAGAAATGATTCATCGGGAATCTGGGATCAGAATCTGGAAGCTGGATTCTAGATTCAGGATTCACCATCATTCCATCATTCACCAACACTCCATCATTTCATTCCCCATCATTCATAGCCTTCCCCTTGACGTAACTATCGAATTTCTCTAATCTCAAAAACTTGTGCAGCAGATGCGAAAACCCGTCGGAAAGTTCATGATTTATCCGAATCAGGGCAGATAGACGGGGGTTCCTGCATATCGCTGACATTCAAGGACGAACGTAATGAAAAAGCATGCCGCTCCTCTGAAGCAACCGCGCGGGTTTACGCTTGTTGAGATGCTCGTGGTCATCGCGATCATTTCCGTACTCGCCGCTATCCTTCTCCCAACACTGAGCAACGTACGGCAGCGTGCCAAGATAGCGAACTGCATGAGCAATCTTCGCCAGATGGGGCTCGCGCTGACCCAATATGTAAACAACGATCGTAAAGACCTTTTTCCGCCCTGGCTGACCCTTCTTTCCACGACCCCTACGCCAGCAAATCCATACTTGCCTGACACCGATATTTATATATGCCCCAACGATCACAGCATGGGTATTCAAGGCGGGCGGCCTGATGACTTGCTGGATCCGGATTCCTATGCGGTGATTCAACAATTCGAAAATGCCGACGTCGACACCGGAGTAGGGGACCGCACCGGCATCGACGTCACCGGCGCAGAAACAAATTCCACAAACGGCGGGGTCGATTGCAGTTATCTGTTCGAGATGAACGGCGAAGAATGTGAGTGGTTGAATGGAGACACTGGCTATATAGAAGATCCTTCCTATAACCGGCTTCGCTCCGACCCTGAAGAGGTCTCGTGGTACGAAGCCAAGATGGTCCAAGTGCGCGGATATAAGGACTATGATGTCCCTTCATACCACGGTTTCGTGCCCATCGTGCGCTGCTTCTGGCACTGCGAATGGTCGACCATCGATGACAAAGACGTCACCCTTAATCTCAATTACAGTTGGGCCGTTCTGCGCCTTCAACCGCGATGGGAACGGGAATATGGTGATGCCGAGTAAAGTTGAGAACACCAGCTATTTGATCCAAACAACACAGCGGAGTCTGATTTTGAAATTCCTGCTACTGACCCTGACATCTGTTTGCGTGCTGTTGCTGCCGGCCAAATTAGAGGCCGAAGCCAACCCCGCCAAAGACAAGGAACTGCAGATCCTTTACGACACGGCCCGCGAGTTTTATTCACAGAACAAGTTCTACGGGGCACGCTCCCTGTTTCAGTCCATTAAGGATGTGAAGCCTGGTTACAAGAACATCGCCTACTACCTCACCGCGATTGAACGAGAAATCGAGACCAGGAAGAGCGGCAAGACAATTAACAACAGCTCGAAGCTCAGGGGCTGGTACCGGGAGGGCGTACAGCTCTTTAAGAAGGAACATTTCGCAGAGTCCCGTGAGCGCTTCCTCGCCATCATGGAGCTCGACCCGGGCTATTCCGATGCCGAAAAGTATTTTGATGAGTCGAATGAAGGTGTAGAGGCCGGCAAAAGCAAACCAGTGGTCGTAGTGAAGGTGGAGCCGAAGGAAGGGCCCCCCAAAGTCAAGACGGCAGTTGCCTCCAGCACCAAAGAACAGGTCGGCCGGTTACTCGATGCGGCCTATGCACTCGACAGCGCGGACAAGATAGCGGAAGCCATCCCCCTCGTGAAGCAGGCCTTGGAGCTCGATCCAACCAATCGCGAAGCCAAACGCCGTCTGGCTGAGCTCCAGGATAAGGACGCCGCACGGGGCCGAATCCCGGGTACAAACGCGACCGCAAAGGTATCCACATCCATGCTGGAAAGAGAGGCAGACGGCCTCTATCGCGAAGGCAAACTCGCCGAGGCGAAAACCGTTTACCTGGAGGTGCTTTCCCGCGATCCAGCCAACCGGCTTGCTTCAGCGATGGTTAACGTCATCAGCCGGTCCATGAGCGGCAAAACAGAAGAAAAGACTGAGGACTCCAGCCGTAAGGCCCTTCTGACCCGCGCAAGCGCAGCCATCAGAAAAGAGGAATACGGCTATGCCCGCGATCTTCTCGTGCATCTCATTCTCGAAAACCCCGATGATCAGGAAGCAAGAAAGCTGCTCCAGAGAATTGACCTGTCGCAGGCCAAGGAAAAATCCATAGAGAGAAAACGCGAACGGCAGATGGCCGACCTGGCCCGTTCCACCGAGGAATCCCGCCAGTTGTCAGAGCTGCGCAAACTGGCGTCCCTGCAGGAGTATGACCAGATCGCCCGCAAGACCGAGGAGCTCCTTAAAGTTCGCCCGCATTGGCCGGAGGTCGAGACCATCCAGGCCATGGCACTTCACATGGTTGAGAGAGACAAAGAACGTCGCTTAGAGCTACAAAGTAAGCTCTCAGATCACCGGGCCCTGCGCGAAGTCGATGAGGCAGGCATTCCACCCGAAAAGCCATCTCCCGTGGCGCGACCGGAGCTCATCGTCCACAAAACAAAATTCGATCTGGACACCATCAAGGAGAAGCTGCAGCAAAAGGTCTCCGTCAACCTGGTCGAAGCAGACCTCAGCTACGTGCTCGACCTTCTGTTCCGTGCGACAGGCGTCAACATTGTCGCCAACCCGGAGACGCTCGCGGATCAGCAGATCACGATACACGTAGAGCAGATGCCGCTCAGGGAGCTTTTGAGCTTTATCAGCCGCACCTACGACATTCTCTTCAGCGCGTCCGATTCGGCCGTATGGGTCACCACACCCGACCAGCCTTTCCTGGAAACACAGATCCGGCATCTCGGCGCAGGTCTGACGGATGTCATCGAGCAGACAGAAAGCTCCACCTCCGATGTCGAAAAACTGCTCGAGAGATTGCCCGAGCTCATTGAATGGCCGGACGGCAGCACCTTTTATCTCGACCGCAAGAAAAACATCCTCTTTTTGCGCAGCACGCCGGAAGCGCTCGAGAAGGCAAACCTACTGATTGATGAACTGGACAAGCCGCCGCTCCAGGTGCTGATTGAAGCTTATTTCATCGAGCTCTCCAGCGACGATTTCAGAGACATCGACGTCGATTGGAATCTGACCTCCGATTTCGGCGTCCTCGCTAAGAACGGAGCGAATAAGGTGCAGGTAGATGCGGGCACGGGCACCCAGTTCACCGGGCTCACCCGCCCCGATGGTCGCCTACAGGACGGCGTCTCGCTTACCCTTTCCGGTATCCTGACCGACCCGCAATTCCAGTTGGTAATGACCGCGCTGCAGGAAACGAATAAGGCCAAAACGCTCTCTGCGCCGAGGGTGCTCGCCATGAACAACTACACCGCGGAGATCGAAGTCCTCCAGGACCTCATGTACATCGAAAACTATGAAGTGGACCGGGCGGACATCTCTGGCTCCACAGTCGGTGCCGTCGACCCGAATGTTGTTGGGACCACCACTGGTCTCACCAGTGAGCCCATCATCATCCCGCAGTTCGCAGATGGTGATGAAATTGGCTTCACGCTTCGGGTGACGCCGAGTGTGGGCGAAGATCACCGCAACATTACTCTCGTCCTCGAGCCTGAAGTCACAGAGCAGGTAGACGTTCTGACCTTCAACCTCGTCATTCCCGGTTTCGAGGGCGACGCGCCCATCGAACGCCCCATCATCAGTACCCGCCGCATGACCACCAAGGCCACGATTGAAGACGGCTCCATCCTGGTGCTCGCAGGGCTGATGAGCTCCAAGCTCCAGAAACGGTTCAGCAAGATCCCCATTCTAGGCGACCTGCCATTCTTCGGCGGGCTGTTCCGATCGGAGAGCGTCGGCGAAACGAGAAAGAACCTGCTCATCTTCGTGAAAGCCACCCTTGTCGATGGCTACGGCCGCAATTACTCGGACGAGCTGGGTGAAGATGAAGTGAACCCGTTCGAGCAGTCGTCCCTGCTCAAAAAAAACCAGCCCGAAACGCTTGGTTCGACTCCGCCAATCCGGATACTTAACAGCAAGACCAGATAACGGTCCTCAGAATCACCTCACTTAAAGGTCTTCCATGTCTCAAGTCGTAACTGGAATCGACATCGGCACTCATTCCATAAAGGTCGCCCAGATCCGGCAGACCGGTAAAGGCATCATGCTTACCGGCGTCGGCAGCGTTCCCCTGGAAGACCTCTCGAATGCCCCCGATGGCAAACGCAAAGATGCAAAGATCGGGCTTCTGTTGCGTGACCTCATGAATGAATCCGGCGTCCGCAGCAAATTTGCCGTGACGTCCGTGCCGGGAAAAAGACTCTTCTATCGTTACGTCCATGTGCCGCCCGTCCCTGCGTGGAAGCTCAAGGCTCTCATGCAATACGAGATCGAAGAAGAGAGTGATGATACCTCCTCCGGGGATGTCTCCTACGATTACAGGCTGCTGGATCTGCCCACCAAGGCAGCGGAATTCACGGTTATGGTCGCCATGGCAAAGGGCGAGGTGACGGACCATGTGATCGATGCGATGAGCGAGGCCAGCGTCCGCGTTCAGGATATCTTTCCCGGAGCGACCTCCCTGTTCAATGCCTGGCGCAATACTGCTGAAGGCGAAGTGGAGGAAACTTCCGTCATCCTCGATATCGGCGCCGACAGTATTGACATGATCATCCAGAGCTTCGGCCGTTTCTTCTTCACTCGAACGCTGAGCAACGCAGGAAACGCCTTCACCGATGCGCTGCAGCAGGAGTTCGAGCTGCCCTTCCGCGAGGCAGAGAGCCTCAAGATCGAACGCGGCAAGATCCTGCCATTCGATATGGACGATGATGACGAAGAGGAGGAGGGCGCCGCACGCGATTATAACGTGCGCATATCCGATGCACTTTCCCACGTAGCCGATGACCTGGCCAATGCGGTTCAGGCATCGCTGATGTTCTGCCGAACCCAACTGAAGCTGCCAGCCCTCAAGGTGGACAAAATCATCCTCTGCGGCGGCGGTTCCATGGTCGATGGCCTCGATGAATACCTCGGTGCGCGGTTGCGCTATGACGTCGAATACTTCGATCTCCACGGCTCCATGCAGACGCACAAACTGTATGGCATCCAGGAAAAGGCGATGGCCGAAGGGGCCGGACGGTTCGCCACGGCTATCGGCCTTGCGCTCACAGGCCTGAGGCGCCATGAGGATATCACCATCAGCCTGTTGCCGGAGAAAGAAAAGAATCGCCGAAATTTCCATCTCACCGACAAATACCTCTATTACGGGGCCGCCTGTGTAGCCGCTGCGCTTGGCCTCTCCATGTATGCTTCGCTCAAGATGGGGAATGACCTGGGCAACAAAGAAAAGCAGCTCCATACCGCGCTGGAGGGAGCAAAGGAAAAGGCCAAAACCACCGAAACAAAGCTGGATGAACTGACCAAGCGTATGGACAAAGTGGACGCCATGCACCTGAGGGCGAACAGCTCATCAGAAACGTTCAGCCTCCTCACACTTCTGTCCGATCCGGCAATTGTGCCCAAACAGATAAACATTACTGAGATCGCGTTTGGCGATCTGGATCCCATCCATGTCCAACAGAAAAAGGCCCAGAGTAAAGAACCTATTGAGCTGCCCTCCGAAAGGCTGGTGATGGTCAGCGGGCTGGTCAGAACCGTGATACCTCCCCCCGTGACCCAGGAACAGATCGAGAAAAGGCAGCGGCCCGATCCACCAATGGAAAACTACGCCGAAGGGTTGCGGATCATTGAAAAATTGAACGATAACCTGATGCAGAAAAAGGATGTGATTTACCGGGCATACGTGCGCTCGGCCAACGCATCCCCAGCCAGGGAAGAAGCCGGGGATGCGCTTCAATTCAGCATCGGTATCGACCTCGCCCCCAAGACCGTCGAAGCGCGCCGCTTGTTCGCCAAACTCGCCCGGAAAGGCACTGAAGAGGAAGCCAAATAATGCGATTCTGGGAAGAGAACAAGAAGCTGATCGTTTTTGCCGGGGTGTCTCTATTCACACTCCTGCTGTTCCTCTATTGGTCCCTGTTCCCGTGGCCTTTCGGCAATAAGACGGCACCAAACTATCGGCGGGTTCTGGCCTGGCCCTGGGGCAAACCGGCCGCCATCACCGAGCGAAAAGTGTTGGGTCTGGTGGGCGCACTCAAAGCCTACTATCCTGACGAAGAGCTCGATCCCGTGTGGCACTCGCCCACATCCGAAGCCATGTACGAGATTGGCGAGATTGTTGGCATGCCTGTCAGTCGCAAAGACCCAGCTCCCAACGCCAAGCCGGAAGATGGCACCGTTCCTCTGAGGGATTTTCTGAAGGATGTAAACGACTACGAAACCGAACTGGGCAACCGGTATGACAAGCTCCAGGAGACCCTCTCTCATGTCACCTACCAGCCATACCGAACTCCAAAGTGGGAACTGGCTGAAGCTGGCTTTTATTTCATGCAGTTGAAGCAGCAAGTGCAGGCGGAACTCAACAAGATCGTCAAGGAGTTGGAGAAGACCAATCCACACAGAGGAACAATTGCATATTCGTACGATCTAAGGCTCGGCTACAACTTTGTGAACCCGCCAACAAGGGCAAAAGCCACTTTCCTGCTGATTCAGATGGGCATCATTCGTGACGTCATCGAGCTCGCGTTTCGATGCGGCATCATGCGGGTTAACAGAATTTTACCAGCACAGAAAATGGACAAGCGCGGCAGCAAAGGCGAGATTTTCTTTGAGGAATACCCCACCGGTTTCGCGATGAATGGCGACTTTCCTTCCATCAAGAAATTCTTGAATTCTCTGGATGGCGTGCATGGAAAGCTCGTGATCGACACCACATCGAGACTGTTGTTCGTCGATCGGGGCAGCAAGCACGGGCTTCGCGACGGAGAACGGCTCATCATCACCCGCGGTAAAGAGTTCGTTGCCACTGCATCTGTCGAGGCCATACAACCTGAAAAGGCACAGTTGTCGTTACATGAGTTCAACGACGGCTTCAAAAAGCTCGAGCCCCAGACCGGCGATCGCGTCTGGAATCACTTTTATGTCCTGCGAACCATGAAGATGGCCCCAATCACCCAGAATCCGATCGATGCCCAGGCCGACATGCTGAAAGTGGATATTAAACTGGCAGCCGTTAGATTTACCGAAGGTGAAACTGTCAAAGGCTCTGGTTCTTCTTCGAGGAAGAAGGGGAACAAGAAGGGCAAAGAATCCGGTTACAACTACAAATGGTGAGGTAACGCTCTATGGGAGGATCACTCAAAACCATCCTCGGCGTAAACAAATTCCAAACGGTGTTTGTTACAAGCGCTGTCTTTCTTTTCTTTGTCTGCGTTCGGACCTATGCTCCATTCCCGGAGTTCATTATGCCGCAGACGCAGGTGGTCGAGGATGAGCCTCTCCAGCAGACGTCCGTCTCCGTCGCCGCACTCCTCGAAGTCGGCCCGCACTGGCTTGAAGACAGCCGTGATACCTTTCGCGTGCATCCCGATTTCAGTACAAAGATCATCGCCCCGCCCAAACCCAAAGAGGTAGACGAACCAGTCATACCGCCGCCCCCGATTGAAGTGGAAGATGACCCCACCCCTCCTTTGAGAGAAGTCCCGGAACTGGCGGAAAACGAGATTATCGATCGCCCGCCGGTAGAACCAAAGCCGGAGCGAATCTTCCCCATGGATCAACTCTCCATGGTAAACCCGGTCACCGTCACCCGGCCTGAGCCACCCAAGATCAAGATCAAACCCAAAACAAAACCCAAACCCAAGCCAGGTGTCGTGCCCACGAAGCCCAAAGAAGGCATCGGCCGCGAAACTCTTACCCCGGAGCCCGAGCCCGAAGTCGAACCCGTCGAGCCCTATGAGCTGCCCTTCCAGTTGCAGGGCATCATTCGCGCCAACCAGGAGAAAGGCCCCCTGGTCATCCTGAAAGATAAAGAGAGCGGCAAGCGGGTCCGCCGCTATCAGGGCCAGAAATTCAATGGAGTTGTCATAAAAAAAATCGGCCCTGGCACCGTGGAAGTGGAAGTTCCCGATGAAGACCTCCAATTCCGCTACGTGGACACCATGCACAAGTGGCTCCCGATGTAAGCCGCTTCACCGATCAAACAACCAAAAGCCCCAGCTTCCCCGCTGGGGCTTTTTTTGTGCATGTAACCCAAATCAACTTCTTGTGTCCTGTATGTAAAGACACATTGTCGAGACATCCTGAATGGTAAAGTCCGTTATCGATGAGGAAGAGAAAAAGCTCCCGACGAATCCAGGGAAACTACGAATGAGGAAACAGGTTTAAGATCTTTCATGAGCGAGAAGGTCCCCACGTAAAAGTCAGTTCTTTCTCTCTTTCTTCATTCGTTGTTTCCTTGAATTCGTTGGAAGCCCTTTTCCCCATCCTCTCTTCCCCCGTCCATATACTTTCATTCTTCCAGAGGTAATCATGAACGGCCCACTCAAAACCTTCTGCGGCCTTAACAAATACCAGATGTTCTGCACAGTATGCGCGGGCTTACTCATCTTCGTCTGCTACCGAACGGCCCAGCCCTATCCGGAGTTCCAGGTACCGACCACACAGCTTGTGCAGAAACAGGCGCTGCTCGCATCTAACGTTTCCATCGAAGAGTTCCTGCAAGTCGGGCCGCACTGGGCAGACAACAGCAGAGATACCTTTCGATTGCATCCGGATTACACTCAGAGAATCGAGACGATCAAGATTGCCGGTCGCAGAAGTCTGCCCCGGCCCAATCCACGTAAGCCCCTCCATGGAAAGACCGGGAAAACGGCAGGAGAAGATACTCAGACCGGCCAAAACCAAGAGCGCTTCGGTGCAAGCAGTGTGCGCAAAGACTTTCTCGACCAGTTACAGAAAGCATCTCGGGCCATTCCGACCCGCCCCGAGAGTCAACAACATTTGAGCTCTTCAGTTTCTGAGCCGATCATCCTGAGCCCCACGACCACACCCATTCCACCTGTCACCGAATTCGCAGTGCAATTCGCAACCGTCGACCCGCCGGTTGCCGACGATCCTTACACACTGCCCTTTCGTCTGGAAGGCATCGTCAAGGCAAAAGAGAAGGCCCCGGCACTGGTCATCCTTCACGACCTGCACAGCGGCAAGCGTTTTCGCCGATTCCAGGGACAGAATTACGAAGGCGTCATCATTCGCAAAATAGGGCCGGGCACAGTCGAAGTGGAAGTCCCTTCCGAAAGCCTGCAGATGCGCTACGTAGACACCACCCACCGCTGGGTTACGATGTGATTCAATTGTCGCGTTCGGGGCCCTGACTCTACCTGAATTGGTCTTTCCTTGAATGCCCGAATCTACGAATCCGACCTGGACTACCGTGATGATCCGGTCGTCGTGCTCGAAAACGATATTCTCCTTGCCGCCTTTGACGTGACCCGTGGCGGGCGATGCATGACCCTCCTCGACAAGCGGTGCGCCATCGATTCTGTCGCCAATAATCGTTGGCAGGAAACGGGAATCGGTCTGCTCGATGATTTCAACGGAAACGGACTCTATCCCGCGCCGTTCCGGCTGGCCCTAGTCGAGCACCAGTGCCGGCAGGTGCCCGGAGGCGTGGAACTGGTGATGACGACCATCGAGCGGCGCTACAAGACTGTGCCCTTGGATGTGAGACTGACCAAACGGGTGAAGCTGAGGAATCGGTCAACGCGGCTGGAGGTGACTTACGAATTGAGCAATCGAACTCGCCGCAAACTTGCTCTCGATCTGAACATCTGCAATTTCGTTCAGCCCTGGGGCGAAGAAATGGAGATCGCTTATCCGACCCCGGATGGCGTGCAGACCAAGAAGGCCGGGGGAGGATGGATGCTGTTCCGGGAGGAAAACCTCTCTGGTGGCTGGTGCGCCGCCTTTGGCCCGATTAGCGGGCGGGGCATCCGCATCGACGCTGACTTTCGGCAGGTCAAAGCTTACTCGGCCTATGCGCGCGGGTC
>Ga0187827_10006885_pt1 | contig 12816 bp, 7 predicted proteins | sample ETNtaG_39_FD_167969 | JGI IMG/M metagenome (GOLD analysis project Ga0187827, IMG submission 167969) | Marine microbial and viral communities from oxygen minimum zone, Eastern Pacific Ocean - ETNP2014_SV_150_PacBio MetaG (Illumina Assembly) | ecosystem: Environmental > Aquatic > Marine > Hypoxic... | reverse complement strand
GAGGAGAGTGATGAAGGGGGCAGTATTCAATGATGGTCTGTCTGCTGATATGAGTTGTGAGTAAGCATGCAGAGTAAAGGCGAAAGAGCATTATCCGCAACGACAAGATTGGCAGGCGCTCTTACGTGCAAGTCGAAATAACCACTGTAAGGAAAGCTGCCGGCTGCGTCACTCTGTCTCCAGTGACTTCAGTACCCGGCGTCCCACCTCGGTCAGTCGGTATTTCTGCTTGCTGCTTCTTGGCTTGTCTGGGATGGTCATTTCGATGATTCCGTCGTCCATTAGGGGCTTCAGCACTTGGTGCCTGAACTTGGTGCGGTCAGAGCGCCCTGCGACATCCATGAGATCGACTAACGGTTGATCCTCCAAGCACTTACGCATGATCTCAACTTGGTGCCGACTTGGTGCCGACTTAGTGCCAACTCCATCTGCAACTTGGTCCCAACTTAGTCCCAACTTGGTCCGTGACTTCCCCTGCAAGTTCTTCATCTCCCGTCCCGGCAACTTCCAGAACGGCCGGGTGAATCGGCAGCCGCACCATGAAGTAGCTGTAATTCGCGTCGAACTCGAACTGGGGCGGGGGCGATCCGTTTTCGCTCATCGAGTGCAGAATCTTCGGAATACCCGTGGCGCGACCTTCGGTGAATTCCAGTTCTTGGAGCAGGTCGTCTATGGAAATGGGCAGGCGTAATAGGCTCATACGATTGTCTGTCCCTGGGCCTCAAACCGTCGAGCAGCCCATCGTAGCGCTGCCCTCCAGGGCGGCGTCTTATGCGAGTCGAGGGCGCCCGCGAAACTCCGGCCTGGTGGCCAGAGCTACAGTGCTTCACCGAAACTTGACTCATTTGTCCAGTTTTGGGACTTGTAGACGATTAGATTCAGGAATCAGGATTCAGAAGGATTCGGCTGGCATGTCGTCATAGATAATCAAGCAATGGTATCGAACAAATAAGGAACAGGCTGACCACGTTGTCTGTCATTCGATTTTCGTTCCGGACATATAGCACGAGAGTTTCCGCTTGTTAAATCAACATAAGATGACAATTGGATGATTGTCATTTGACTTTATCTTCTGACCATTTTAGGCAGGCAATTCTCTGTTGCTGAACTGCCATCAAATGACGAACACCAATGAAAGAACACCGTTCACCCAATCCGCTCGTTGACTCGAGACGCCCTCGGAATGGCGCCGTCCTTCATCTCAATCCTCCCGGCTTTGTATGGCGGCCGATCGAAGACGCCGCTTCGTTTCGGATCGAGGTCTCGGAGGATCAGAATTTCGGGCCCAATCGAACCCAATCGATGACTATCGAGGGCCGCACGCTGATCGTCTGGCCGGAGACCCTTCGGCCAGGGAACTGGTATTGGCGGTGGTGCGGGGTTGACGGGCAGGGAAACTCCTCCAACAAGTGGAGTGAAGTGTTCTCGTTCGAGATGGCCTCCGAGGCCCACGACCTGGGAGACATATCGTCGGAGGCCGTGTTCCCCCGGATTCCCAGGGAACATCCCCGCCACCTGTTATCGGCCGATGGCCTCGATGACCTGCGGCAGCGGTGTCGAACTGGTCAGAGGGATGAATGGCAGCGTCATAAGCGCCTCGCGGAGCAAAGGCTGGACGAAAACTTCCAGATGACCGAGCCTCCCTTTCTCCCGAATCGGGCAGAGAATCATGACGAGTGGGGACGGGTGTGGAAAGATGCCATGAATCATTCGCGCCAGTATGGCCAGGACACACAGCTCTTCGCACTGGTCTACTGCATCGAACGTGATGAACGATTTGGGCGTGCGGCCGCGGAGAGGCTTCTCGAATTTGCCAGGTGGGATCCTGACGGTTCCACATCGATCCCACACAACGATGAGCCGCATATGAGCATCATCAACCTCGGACCCCGCGCCCTCGACTGGGCGTGGGACTGCATGACCGAGGCAGAGCGGAAGACAGTCATCGATGCGCTCGTTGCCCGGGGCGAACGCAACCTTCAACTGCTTATCGATCAGGATTACGGGGTAATCGGTTCGTCGAGTCATTCGGGACGAATGCTCGGTTTCCTGGGAGAGATGTCTCTTGTCCTGGCACACGAAGCACCAGAAGCGAAGAAGTGGTTCGATTTTGTCGTGCCTGCTACTGTGGCGATGTACCCGTGGTGGGGGGACGACGCGGGTGGATGGTCAGAGGGTGCGGCATACTCGACGGCATACGTCTATCTCTTCCTTCATTTCATATACAGCCTGCGGCAGGCCACGGGCATCGACCTGTATCAGAAGCCGTTCTTCAGAAATCACGGCCTCTGGAGAATGATGGTGGCTGCGCCCAATGCGAAAGTCTGCCCATTCGGTGATGGTGGACAGAACGGCCAGGGGATTGTCGCCTCGAGCTGGGGCATCCAGCGCCACCTCGGCCGGGTCTATGGAGACGCTCGCTTTCTCATTCACGCCGAGCAGATCGCGGCCACCCAGTCTGAGCCGCTGGTGGAATGCCGCGGCCTCTACGCGCCGCTTTCTTTTCTGACAGAGACTTCGCCACCATCCGACGAAGTTCTTCCGAAGTCCATGGCCTGCCTGTTCGATGATATCGGTTGGCTCATCATCCGAACGAATCTGCAGGAACCGTCTGAGGATATTCGCTTCATGATGCGAAGCTCTCCATACGGGGCGGATAGCCATTCTCACGCGGACCACAACTCCTTCGCCATCGAGGCATTTGGCGAATCGCTGGCCATTCCGAGCGGCATATACAATCTCTATGGTTCTGCCCATCATCACGGCTGGACACGCCACACGCGCGCCCAGAACGCCCTCACATTCGACGGCGCCGGGCAGATCATTCGTTCAGAGAATACCGTCGGCGAGTTCCTGGACTTTCACACGGATGACTTCGTCACATACGCGGAAGCTGAGGCCGGTGTGGCTTACGGGGAACGGGTCAGGAGCGCCCGCCGCATGGTCCTCTGTCTCGACTGGAAGATATTCGTTCTTGTCGATCAGATTGAACTTACCTGGCCGGCCATGTGGACCTGGCACCTTCATTCAGCGAATCCGATTACCTTTGATGGCGAGGGTCGGCGTGGTACCTGCCGGGTCCGTGAAGCCGCTCTGGATCTCCAATTCTGTTATCGAAAGGACCTTCGCTGGAGGATCTGGGACGGCTTTGACATCCAGCCGTTCGACCATGAGGGTACTTTTCCTGAATCATCGGCGCCGCATCACCTCGATGTCTACTCCGAACAGCCGGTGTCACGAGACCAGATAGTGACAGTCATGGTCCCTCGCAAATCAGACCAGCCGGAAACGAAAGTGATTCCACTTCGGGGACAGAATGTGGAGGGAGCGAAGATCGAGCTGGACGGGTGTACTTATGTAGCCCTGGCATCATCGTCCGGCACAAACTGGACATGCGATGAGTGGTCTGACGATGCCCGGATTGTCGTTCGTAAACTCGATGATTCGGGAACGGAAGTGAGACGATTCAATCCCGATGATCCGAAGCGGTAAGTTCAAACTTCTGAAAGGAACCATGTGAATGCCCTGCCACTTGCCGGTTCTCACTTGATGGCGGGGTCCGCCCTGCTGTTGATCGGGTGCGGTGTTCTCAGTGCTGCCCCCGCGCCGTCAGGAGAACGGATCGAATACCTGATTCAGAGGCTGAACGTAAGCTGGGATCTGGCCGCGCAGATGGATGCGAAGGCCGCATACGATGAGCTGCGAAAGACAGGGCGGGAGATTGTACCGGCATGCCTCGACGCCATGGAACGGGGCAACGCATCGGCAAGGATGTGGGCTGCAGCCGCGGCGGCTTCCACGAGAGACCCCCGCGCTGTCGATCCGATGCTCCAACTTCTCCGCGATGATCACTATAAAGTCCGGATGATCGCGACCTGGCATATCCATGTTTTCATGCAGAAAGATCTGCGGGTCGCCCCGGCGCTTGGGGCACAGTTGGCCGATACGGTGATCGGTGTGCGGCAACAGGCGATGAAAGCGCTGGGCAGGATGAAGCCGCCGGCAGCCCTGCCGAATATTCGCGCTGCACTACGCACCGACGATCTCGACGCGCGTGCGGACGCCCTGCGAATGGTGCTGGCCTACGAAGGCAAGGAACTGCGAACGGAAATTCCACGAATCATGCACGGTGACGGCGATGGCCACCTTCGCTCGGCCGCGGTGGCAATACTGCCCACGGCAGTCACCATGAATGAAGCTCGCGCCCTTGAAATAGTGACTCTGGTGAACGACCCGGAGCGCCTGGTATCCGCCGCTTCGCTCAGGTTGCTGGGTGAGTTTTTCAAGAAGCCGCCGCTCTCAGGTATCGAGCTGCGAAAAGTGTCTGAAGCGGCCGCGGGTGCCATCACCGAAGCCGCCGGCCGGAAGGAACCGGAAGTACGGGAAGCCGCCATGCCGCTCCTGGGGCACTTGAAACGGCAGAAGGCTCTGGCGGTACTCGTCAAGGCCCTGCAAAGCGACCCCGACCCGCGGGTTCGAGCATCCTCAGCCCGGGGCCTTTTGCACACGCGTGTCCTGGATGGCCGAGTTCTCGATCCGCTTCTCAAGGCCGTCAAGGACAAGTCTCCTGAAGTCCGATCATCGTGCCTCAAAATGCTTGCATCGCTCTCGAAAAAGGACGGGCTGCCGCCGCAGTCACGATCTCATATTGCAGACCAGTTGGCCTCGCAGTCGGATGCCATCTTCGACGACCCCGTAGCCGCGGTGCGTGCGGCCGCGTATGTTGCTTTAGGCGAGCTGTTGAAACTGAGATCTTCCACAGCGCTCATTCATGCGATCGAAACCGATAAGAACCGGCAGGCCAGGATGGGCGCGGTGATGGGCCTGTTCCTTACGGGGCGCCGGGACAGCCCAGCGGTTCTGGCTGTTCTCGAGGCCATGGGCGATCGGAATACAGCAGTAGGCTCAACGGCCGTAAAGGTGGCGAAAAAACTGCTCAGCGGAGCCCAGCCGTCCCCTGCCATAACGGCCCAACTCCGAAAGCTTGCCTCGGATGATGACGCGGGCGTCCGCGCCCGATCACTGCCGGTTCTGGGTATGTACGCCAGGGAAGCTGCCCTCGATGTCATTGCATCGACTATCCAGGCCGACCCGGTTGCCTCCGTGCGGAAAGCGGCGATTGACGCCCTGGCACGATCCCGGATTCGCAGCGCCGTCGCAGTGGACGCCGTCGTACCAGCTTTGCGTGATGAAACATCCATGGTCCGTGGAGCTGCCTACAGGGCCTTTCGCAATCTGACTCGGCAGAGCCTGCCTTTCCAGCCGGCCGCTGACTCTGAAACCAGGGCCCGTCAGGTGAAAGCAATCGAGGCTTGGTGGGCAGGGAATCGTCCGGGCCTCGAAACCGGCAAGAGAATTGGGGACAAGTGATCTGTTCGTTACACGAATTGCGGCTGTTCGACTGGCTGCACTCTCCGGTGCCGCTAGCTTTAGTGCCCCGAGCCTTGGGAAATCAGAGGCTTCTGCCGCGCTGAACGAGAAGTCTGAGGTACGCAGATGAGAGGATTGTGATGACTCAGATCGCGATTTATGGAAAAGGAGGGATTGGCAAATCGACCCTTGCGGCGAATCTATCTGTTTCCCTGAGTCAGATGGGGAAGAGCGTTCTGCAAATAGGCTGCGACCCCAAACGTGACTCGACGCGACTCCTGTTGAACGGTCAGAAGATCACCCCGGTATTGGAATACCTCAGAGACGTTGACCGTGATCAGCACAACCTCGAAGACCTCATCCAGACGGGTTACGGCCAGGTTGACTGCGTTGAGGCCGGCGGGCCTGAGCCGGGAATCGGTTGTGCGGGGCGCGGTATCCTCAGCACCTTCGACCTGTTGTCCAAACTGGGGATCGGAGAGAGGGAATACGATGTAACCGTCTTCGATGTCCTGGGTGATGTCGTCTGCGGAGGCTTCGCCGTGCCGCTCAGGCTGGAATACGCTGATGCAGTTTACATCGTCACTTCCGGTGAGTTCATGTCCATCTATGCGGCCAATAATATCTTGCGGGGGGTGAAGAATTTTGATCGGGAATTCCCACGCCTGGGAGGAATCCTCTTCAATGAAAGAGGGATGGAAGAGGAACGTGTGAGAGTAGAACGGTTTGCGGCCGCAGTAGGCTTGCCCATTGTCGCTGACTTTCCCCGCAGTTCTCATTTCATTCAGGCTGAACGAAAGAAACAGACCATTCTGGAAGCATTTGAGACTTCGCCTCTGGCGGATCAGTTCAGGGCTCTCGCGGTGTGTGTCATCGACCCGAAGCCCTTTCAGCACGCGCGTCCATTGACGGACGAGATGCTTGAAGAAGTCGTTCTCGAGAACAAAGTAAACGCTCAGCCAACGGTAAACATCTCATGCCATGAGTCTCCCCCATCCAATCAGCGCGACGTGACTGGCAGGCCCTCTTCGAAGCAGTTTCTCTCGAAGAGTATGCATTCCCACGGGCCACTTCACGGATGTGCTTTTACTGGCGCGGCCAATACCACGACTCATATCAAGGGGGCCATCACCATTGCCCACGGCCCCAGGAGCTGCGCTCATATCGCCCAGCAGGTAGCGATATCGTCAGCCCAGCGGACGCTGGCCACGCATGGACAGCGGGTTCCCGAACAGTTCTTTCCACCTGTTATCAGCTCCGATATGGCTGAGACGACAGTGATCCATGGCGGCGCGGCAGAACTGGAACAGGCCATCGATCACGCGCTGACGCTACAACCGGAAATTATCTTTGTTATCACGACCTGCCCATCCGCCATCATCGGGGATGATGTGCAGTCCGTGATCGCGCGCAGATCGGCCGCACAGAATGGATGCAGGATCATCCCCATCGCGACCGACGGAAACATCGAAGGGGATTACCTCCAGGGCATCATCAATGCCGCTATTCACGGCGCAGCCTCGATCGTCGATCGGACTGTCTCTCCCGAGACCAAGTGGGTCAATATCGTGGGTGAGAAGAACATTGCATCCAATGCAGAAGACAATTTCTCTACGATTGAGGGCCTCCTGGGGTCGATCGGGGTCCGGGTCAACACGCGTTTCGTACATCGCACTTCCGTTGAGGGATTAAGGTCATTCCTGAAAGGACAAGTGAATATTCTGGCGTATGACGATCACCTGGGACGGCTGCTCCGGAGATTTCTGCAGGAAGAATTTGGAGTGGAATTCGCCGATCTCCCTTTTCCTGTCGGTTTTCATAGTACCCAGGAATGGCTGCTGGCCATTGCAGAGAGGTTCGGCGAAAAGGAAAAGGCGGACAGAATTGTGGCGCAGCATCGCGAGGTCTACCGCGAGGCGGTCAAGCCCCTCAAAGAGGTCCTTCAAGGCAAACGTCTCATGATTGCCACCTTCAGCCATTCCATCGACTGGATTCTGGATACCGCCCTGGAGATGGGAATGGACATCGTCAAAATTGGCATTTTCGACTATTCCCAGGACGGCCTGCTTCGCAGCAGACACAAAGACAGCCTTCCTTTCGAAATGAACTATCCCAGGGAACAGACTCTGGAAGATGTCCGCCGCCTTCGGCCCGACTTGCTGCTTTCCAACAAGGCAGCCGCGGGACTTGCCGGTGAGATTCACTACGACCCAATTCCTCTCTGCCCTGACTCCGGGTTCTACACTGGTCTCCACCGTGCCGAGCACTGGTGCAAACTCTTTAAACTCCCCAAAGTTGAAGGATGGAAGAATGATCAATTCCTCTATCAGTCATATCCCTCCGGATAGTTTTACGGGGGCGATTCTCGCGATTGAAGGAATCAGGGACGCGACAGTCCTGCTCAATGGACCGACGGGCTGCAAGTTCTATCACGGCGCCATTTCGGATCGGCAATATCCCCGGGCCGGGGCACTCGACCCCGTGACATACTCGAAAGAATTCTATTTCGGCCAACCACGGGTCCCAGCGACCTATCTCGATAATGACGATTATGTTTTTGGGTCGACCGAGAAACTCAAAGAGATTCTGCCGGAAGTAATCAAAGCCGGTGACAAGATGATCGGCATTATCAACTCTCCGGGAGCAGCTCTTATAGGTGATGATCTCAAGCGCTTCGTTCGCGAAACTCAGACGGAAATTCCTTGCATGGTCCTGGAGGACACTGGCTTCTCGCAACCGATCCATCTGGGATTCCAGGAATCATTGAAGGCCGCCATTGCCTGCTTGAGGCCGGAGAGAAAGGAGGTGAATCATAAGCAGATCAACCTGGTGGGTCTCAATCTCTGCCATAGGCATTGGGAGGGGAGCCTGATCGAATTGAGGCGCCTTCTGGGCCTCTGTGGAATTCAGATCGGGGCCGGTCTATCTGCGGGTTCCACTGTGGAGGACCTGCGCAACCTGGGCAGAGCGCGATTGAATGTCGTCGTCCACGATGAATTCTGTGATGATCTGTGCCCCTGGCTTGAGGAGGAAACGGGTACCCCGTTTCTTCGTTCGGATGAAGGAGCTCCCATCGGTTACGACGCTACCGAAAGTTGGATTCGCAACATATGCACGGCACTCAGCCGTGACCCGGCGCCGGCATTGGAAGAGATCAAACGCGCACGCTATCGCAGTTTTTCTGCGCTTTCCCGCCTTAATTCTGTGACGGGTCTGCCGAAGGGCGCGAGCTTTGCCATCGCCGCCGATCTGTCCCTGGCATACCCTCTTACGAAATGGCTGTACAGCTACCTCGGCATGTTGCCCGTGGCTATTGATACATACGACGACAGTGCTCCGCTCCGCGACACTTTACAGCATTACCTGAGCCGTATCGGACACCGCGATGCCTGGGGCAAAGATATTGGCAGCACTCAGCCGGACGTGGTCTTCAGCGACAGTTCCACTATTTCTCGCCTGATCCGGAATGGGATCAATGCGTCAGGAATCGAGATCTGTCTCCCTGATGATCACTACCTGCATTTGTTACCCAAACCCCTGCTTGGCGCGGAAGGAGCTCTTTCCCTTCTTGAGAGAATCATCAATAGCCTCTATACCGCATGCTGCTCCGGGTGATCACAGGTGCGCTTCCTTCATCAACTGAAGGTGTGCTGAAATCAGTTAAGACAGAGGAGAACTGCGATGCTGCGAGGAATGTTGGTTCTGATGCTGACAGGAAGCGTCTTGACGGCTGAGACGGCGCGTGATGCGGGCAGGGAGTTCTTTGTATCACGCGGCATCACTTTTTACGCGCCATTCGAGGAATCGCTGGACTCCCATTATTCAGACGGCAGAAGCCATCCAATCAATGCGCCGTGGTCTCCCGTCTACCAACAGCTCGGCATCACATATCCAAAGGGAAAGTTCGGCAACTGTGCCAGCGCGCAGAACCTCAGAATCCTTTACGATCCCGCGAAGGTGTTTTTCCCGGACAGGGGCGCGGTGTCCTTCTGGTTCAAGCCCGTCAAGGGCGATATTGCGACGCTGTTCCAGGTGACGGCCAGGGAATGGGGAGTGGGTCCCAACTCGCTCCTGCAGCGGGACCTCTATTGGGATACGTTCCTGTTCGGCACAAGCTCACTGATACGCAAAGGCACTTACAGGGCGCTGATTCGGCCTGCACTGGATCCCATAGAGGAATGTTTCAATCTGGGCGAGCTCGACAGGGACAGTTGGTTCCATTTCGCCTGGACCTGGGACAACACCCAGGGAATGCGCGGATACTTGAACGGAAAGAGAATCTTCGACAACTGGGGGACTGTGACATGGATTCACATGATGACGCCCAACGTCGTCAAGTTTCACTCCATGTCTTCCATTGACGAGCTCTACTTCTTCAAGCGCTCGTTTACTCCCGCTGAGATTCTGCGTCTCTCACGCGGCGATGTTCCTTCCCCAGTGGAGGAAGAAAAGGAATACTCGATCCCTGAGCCCCAGCAGCGCGACATTGCCCACAGCTATGGCCTCGACGAGATTCCCAATTATCCGCTGATAACAGCAGACGCCCCGGTTACATTCACGGTGATAGATTTCAAGAAGGCCATCGACGGCAAGAGGCCCATGCTTTATTGCCTTGACGGCAACCGCGTCTCCTGCTGGCCTGACAGCCACGTCGAATTGGTCAACACCGATTACCTCGACATCACCTATCCGGGCGAGGTCAAGGCCAATTACTTCCGCGTCATTGCGGACGGGAAACGCTTTGCGGTTTCCAGGAATGGGGAGCTCAAGCCTTTCTGGACCGATGAGGTCAGAACCGAACAGGACGGCTGGGAAGACAAGCTGGTCCGCCGTTTCTGGAGCAAGACTCCACTTTACTTCGATAGGCTCCGACTGGATCGAAAGGGCGCCCGCATCGGTGAATTCTATGTTTACCACGTCGAGGAAGGGTCGCTTCAGATGTCCGGCCGCAAGCCCCGGATCTTTTCCTTTGACCGCGTCACTGACATTCGATCCCTGGAATGGGAAGGAGGGGTGTACCAGTACTATCACAACCATCCGTCCCCCGTGGCTTTGGGGAGTGTGACCACCGAGAACGGCAATCTGCCTGTAATTCCTGGCAATCCATTGGTCCCATTCCACCTGGTGTCCCCACCATTCGATGAGCAGACTGGCATTGCTGCCGTATCCCTGAATCTTGCTCTCACCGCGCCCGAGAACAAGCTCGAAGACATTCTGCGTCTGCGCATCGTTGATCCAATCACCAAAGAACGGGATCTCGTCAATACCGAGTTCAAGGTGCGCTTCGATCCTGGCAGTAAAGGCTCCCAGGTATTCAGGCTCAGCTTTGATATGACGGACTTTGTTTTCAATAAGGGGTCCCGTCTCTGGGTATGGCTGGTGAGCAAGAGCGGCAGCGATGTAGACCTGTCCCAGTCAGCACTGATCGTGCACACCCTCCCGGTCGAAGCCGCAGCGAAGGAGATGGTGAAGAACACCATGCGCCTGGTCGCGCACACCTACAGTTGGTCGAGCGAGGGACACCGCTGGAGCCATTCCTTCAAATGGCCCGGTGAAGAGATGATTCACTACACTTGGTCAGAATGGGCGGGTCTGTTGAATATCGTCAAGAACCGCCTGGCGCCTGACAACAAGTTGGTCGGCACCTATTGGCACGCCATTCGTCCTCGAGATCATTACCTTTTCAAGAAGTGGGTCGATTACAGCAAGAACGAAGACCTGCGTAAGCTCGAGCATACGCGCATCGAAGCGCCGGAGGAATGGCCTAATCCCGCCAAAGCACCGGAATGGGCGCTTTATCAGAATGAGCTTCTGAGGTCATTCGTGCGCATCGTACACTGGTGGCACGACAATCGATTGGTCTATGAGACAGGCATTTTGGGCGGCTATGGCGACGACACCCAGTTCACCGGAGACGCATTCTGGATCTACTTCGCGACGGGGGATCCCAAGCTGTTCCGTATCCTGGAAGCAGTCTCAGACGGAACCTGGAAGTCTGCCGGCGTTCAGAACGGGTTTCCCGCTCGTGTCAATGATGTGGGCCATGATGCGGAAGAAGTGGTCGGCGCCTGGCCGCTCATGATCCTGGCGGATTATGGGAACCCCAAGTACGTCGAAATGACGATGCAGAGCATGTCCCTGATGGACTTCTTCACGACGGAAACGGCATTAGGCCATCGCCACTTCAGAAGCTGGTACATGGGCGCCAGCGGAATCAAGACACGGGGCAGATATGGTGTAGACAACCTGGCCAACGCCCAGTTCGCGCTGCTGGGCCACAGCCTGGGCTGGTACAACCGTTGCCCGAAACTGGTGGAGTTTTATCGCGACTGGTGTGATGCCTGGCTGGCTGATTTCAAGCGCGCCAAAGAGATGAACGTGAAGGGGCCGTTGAGCATCCAAATGCCTGACGATGTGCCTATTCCCCATGTGGGCGGAATGTCGTCTCAGACGATGCAGCACCAGTTCTTCGTCACAGGTCTCCTGACGGGCGATAACAAGTACATCGACAGGGCTCTGACGAATGACGACGGAGTATTTGTAAAGTATTCCAACGGCCGATGGGACCAGGGGATGCTTCTGCGCGATTTTGCCGTCATGCGTCACATGCTTCTCGAGGACGAGCGACTCAAGAATCTACGTCTGGTGAAGAGACCCGGCATCTTCACCAAACACTACCTGACAAAAGACAAGACCGGCCTGGCGAAGGAATACAAGCGGTTGCTGGACGTTTTCGCCGGCGGGCTGGAATACCTCTACTCGCAGGGACAACCCTCACTGGACCGCCTCTGGGGAATGATGCACTATCCGATGTTCCTGGGCATCCTGGGCGGAAATGCGACCGGCCATCGCACCTCGTCCACCTGGCCCGGGCTGGCCATCAGCTTTGTAGATGCGGGCACTGACCTCGCATCTCTGGTACTGGAGAACCGCGCCAAAGAGATGAAAGTCCTGCTCTTCAATTTCAACAGGCAGCGGAAGAGCGCCACCATTCGCCTCTGGCAGCTTGAGCCCGGTGAATATGAGCTTACCGCGGGCCCGGACAGAGACGGGGACGATCAGATGGATGCGGTGACGTACACGAAAAAGCTGAACGTCGAAAGAGCCGCACGGGTCACGCTCCCAGTTCCATATGGCGTATCACAGGTAGCGCACATTCAGCAGTTGTCCCGGAAGGACGTTCCCCAGCTCCTGCCTGACCTGGCGATTGGGAAAGACGATCTTTCCTATAACAAGAGGAACGGCTCCCTGGAAGTGATCGTTCACAACATCGGTTCGAAAGGTGCGGGAGCCTTTGAAGTAAAACTCCTTTCAAAACGCGGCCGATCGATTGCCCTGAAGAAACTCGCAGGACTGGAGGCTCCTGTTGATCTGAAGCCCCGGACGATTCTTGTCCGATTCCAGATGAAAGAGAACGCGCTCAAAAGGATTCATTCCGTATCCGTA
>Ga0187827_10006884_pt1 | contig 12819 bp, 16 predicted proteins | sample ETNtaG_39_FD_167969 | JGI IMG/M metagenome (GOLD analysis project Ga0187827, IMG submission 167969) | Marine microbial and viral communities from oxygen minimum zone, Eastern Pacific Ocean - ETNP2014_SV_150_PacBio MetaG (Illumina Assembly) | ecosystem: Environmental > Aquatic > Marine > Hypoxic... | reverse complement strand
AAAGATAGTCTCCGTGCTTAGATATTAACGCTTTATTTGGAGTTATTACATTAATTTTATTTTTTAAAGCTATTTCAACAACTTTTTTTGAAATTCCATCAGATAAACCTATGCATTCAAATAATATATCAATTTTTTTTTGCTTAAAAATATTTAAAGGATTTTTATAAAATATTTTTTTATTAATTCTGAATTTTCTTTTTTTATTAATATTTTTTGCTGAAATTGCCACAACATTAATATTTTTCCCAGTTTTATGTTCAATGTCATTTTTTTTTTTATTTAATTCATTCATTAAATAATTGCCTATCTGGCCCAAACCTACTACTGCTATGTTAATATTTTTTTTCATATTATTTAGTCAATATTAGGAAATTCTGAATATTCTCCATACTCAATTATTATTTTTTTATATTCTTTAAACGTTAATTTTTTATTTAAATCATTTATATTAGTTTGTGATAATTTCATTTTATTATTTTTTTTATTCCATATATCAGTTTTTGTATCAATAGAACAACCTATTGTTAAAAGAAAAACTAACATTAATAAGAATCTCATATTAATCCTTTTTTAATATTAAAGTCATAATAAGAATTTATATTCTGGACAGCCTGACCTGCGCCTCCTTTAATTAAATTATCAATAGCTGATAAAATTATTATTTTATTTTTATATTTTGTTTTGCAAACTGATATATTGCAATAATTTGTGTTTATAACATTATTTGTACTTAATAATGTGTTTATTGGAAGTATTTTTATAAAAAAATCATTTTCATAGAATCTTTTTAATTCTTTATAAATTTTGTTAATAGAATTGTTGGGTGCTAAATCAATGTATATAGTGCTCAAGATGCCTCTAAACATTGGAGTTAGATGTGGCGTAAAATTAAATTCAATTTTATTTTTTGAATGCAAATTTAACTCTTGCTGAATTTCAGAATTATGTCTGTGAAAACCAACTCCATATGCACTTAAGGATTCATATAAGTTCTTACTAGCATGTTTTTTATGAACGCCTCTACCAGCACCAGAATATCCAGATTTTGAATCAATTATAATGCTTTTTAAATTTATTAATTTTTTTTTAACTAATGGAACCAATGGTAATAATATAGAAGTTGGATAACACCCGGGACAAGAAATAATTTTATAATTTTTTACATTTTTTTTTGTAAACTCTGGAATAGAATAGATGCTTTTTTTAATATTAGCTTTAGATTTATGTTTGATTTTGTACCATTTAAAATATTCACTTGACGATTTTAATCTAAAATCAGCCGACAAATCAATTAGAGTATTGTGTGATAATAGTTTTTTTGATATTTTTTGTGCTTCTCCATTTGGTAAAGCGGTAAAAATAACTTGAACATCATTCAAATTTTTATAATTAAATTTGGTAATTTTAGGCAAGTTTTTTGCATTTATAGATTTATCAAAGAATTTGATTGATTTACCTTTGGATGTATTTCCACATAGATATTTGATTTTTATTCCTGAATGATTCAGCAAAAGTTTTGTAAGTTGTATTCCTATATAGCCCGTGGCACCTGCTATTAATACATTTAGCTTTAACATAATTCACTATAACAGTTGATAAAAAAAAAGAAATTATCTTTTAGAAAATTGATAGCTTTTTCTAGCCTTTGCTCGACCAGGTTTTTTTCTTTCAACTGATCGAGAATCTCTTGTGGTTAATTTTTCTTTTTTTAGTGTAGATTTTAAATCTGAGTTTATTTGTACTAAAGCTTTAGATATGCCGTGAACTAAGGCTCCTGCTTGACCTGTAAGACCTCCACCAATAACTTTGCAATTAACATCATAATCAGTTGATTGATTTATAATTTCAAAAGGTCTAAGAACTTGCATTTGATAAATGTCACGCTTAAAGTAATTATCTAAATTTTTTCCATTCACAATAATTTTACCTGATCCTTTTTTTAACCAAACTTTTGCTATCGATCTCTTTCTTCTACCTGTAGCATAGATACTGTTGCTATCAATTTTTACTTTTTCATTATTATTATTTAAAGTTTCCATTAATTTCTTGCTATATTTTTACTATTAAGTTTAGACAAATCAATGATTTTAGGATTTTGTGATGAATGAGGATGTTCAGATCCAGAATAAATTTTTAATTTTGTTAATTGTTTTCTTCCAAGCACTCCTCCTGGCAACATTCTTTTTACGGCAAGTTTTAAGGCTTCGCCTGGTTTTTTTTTAAAAAGTTTTTCTGGAGTTGTTTCTTTTATTCCACCTGGATATCCTGTGTGTCTATAGTATTTTTTGTTTTCAAATTTTTTTCCAGTGAATTTAATTAATTCTATATTTTTAACTACTACAAAGTCACCATGATCCATATGAGGGGTGTAAGTATTTTTATTTTTTCCTCTAATTATTTTAGAAATAACTGTCGCTAATCTTCCTACTACTGCATTTTTAGCATCAATTTCATACCAGTCGCTTTGTATTTCGCTATTTTTAACAAATTTTGTCATGAATGCGGGATTAATACTTATAAAAGCTAATATTGTCAAATTATATTAATATTGATAGTAATTGTAAGTTTTAAGTGCAGTTAAACTGAATAAATTTACTAAAATAGGAGAAATCAAATGAGCAAAAATCCAGAAACAATTGTATTGCATGGTGGTGATTACAGAAGTGATCCTGCTACTACCGCTGTAGCAGTGCCTATATATAGAACAACATCGTATCAATTTAATGATACAGGTCACGCTGCAAATTTATTTGCACTTAAAGAGTTTGGTAATATTTATACCCGAATAATGAACCCAACAAACGATGTATTAGAGAAAAGAGTTGCAGCTTTAGAAGGTGGTTTAGCTTGTCTTACAGTTGGATCTGGGCAAGCTGCATCAACATTTGCTATTATGAATGTATGTCAGTCAGGTGATAATTTTATTAGTTCAACTGACTTGTACGGTGGAACAGTTAATTTATTTACTCATACTTTGAAAAAACTTGGAATAGAATGCAGATATGCAGATCCTGTTGATCCAAAAAATTTTGAGAAACTCATAGATGAAAAAACAAGATGTATTTATGCAGAAACACTACCTAATCCTTATCTTAGAGTTTTTCCAATAAAAGAGGTATCGGACATAGGTAGAAAACATAATATACCATTAATAATGGATAACACAGCGTCACCGATTATATGTAAACCGATAGAGCATGGAGCCGCAGTTGTTGTTCATTCATTAACAAAATATATAGGTGGTCATGGAACTGTTATAGGTGGATGTTTAGTTGATGCCGGAAATTTCGATTGGACAGCTGATCCAAAAAGGCAGCCTCTTTTTAATGAACCTGATATGAGTTATGGGGGAGCAAAATGGGGTGAAGTCGTACCTCAACTAACTGGAGCAAATGTATCTTTTGCGGTTCGTGCTAGGGTTTGTCTATTAAGGGATTTAGGAGCACCTTTGGCACCAGATAACGCATGGGGTATTATTCAAGGTTTAGAAACAGCTCCATTAAGAATGAAACAACATTGTTCCAATGCTGAAAAAGCTGTAGATTTTTTAAAAAAACATAATAATGTTGAGAAAGTAATCTACCCTACTCTTCATGAAGGTGAAATTGCAGCAAGATCAAAGAAATATCTTAAAAATGGCAATGGCGCTTTAGTGGGTATTGAGCTTAAAGGTGGTGTTGAAGCTGGTAAAAAATTTATTGAATCTTTAAAAATGTTTTACCATGTTGCCAATATTGGAGATGCTAGAAGCTTAGCAATTCATCCAGCTACTACAACACACAGTCAATTAACTGAAGAAGAACTTGTGGCTGCAGGTGTAACTCCTGGGTATGTTAGGTTATCAATTGGTATAGAACATTCGGACGATATTATTGCTGATCTAGATCAGGCATTAAATGCAGCAAATTAAATTAATTAGATTTTGAGTTTAAGTACAATAAATAAACAGAAGAACTAACTAAAAAAATTGAACTTATTTGGTGCATAGAAGCTAATAAAATCTGTGCATCATATAGTAGAGTAAGAATACCCAAAAGAATTTGAACAAATAATAATAATCCAACTAAATTTATTGCAAAATATAAATTGATTAACTTTTTTTTATAAATTTTTAATAAAACAATCAAATAAAATATTAATATAATATATGCTAGATTTCTGTGCATAAATTGAACTAAAGACGGATCACTAAAAGCAGAAAGTTTAAAAATATTCATAATTTCATTATCATTAGGAAAAAAAGATGCTCCCATTAATGGCCAAGAATTATAGATTTGACCAGCATCCATTCCTGATACAAAAGCTCCAATTGAAATTTGACAAAATATTAAAAATAAAAAAATAAATATGGCAGAATAATTAAACTTGTCATTAAAATTTCGATTAATTTTTAAATTAAAATAATTCCATAAAATTAAAGATGTTATAATAAATGCAATTATCAAGTGAATAGACAATCTAAAGTGACTTACATCAACTCTGTCAAGCAACCCGCTTGAAACCATGTACCAACCAATAAAACCCTGAAAACATATTAAAAAGAAAATTAAATATAAATTAAATAATTTTTTAAATCCTTCTTTATAAGTGAAAAAAATTAAAGGAAATAAGAATAAAATTCCTATAACTCTTCCTAGAAATCTATGTATCCATTCCCACCAGAAAATTATTTTAAAGTCCTGAAGTGTCATTGAATAGTTTTGTTCTGTAAATTCTGGAATTTTTTTATATAAATTAAAATAATTATTCCAATCAGAATCGCTTAATGGTGGTAAAAAGCCAGAAAAAAGTTGCCATTCTGTAATGGATAATCCTGAGTCAGTCAATCTGGTTAATCCACCAACTACAATCATTATTGAAATTGTGCAAAACATGAAACTTAACCAAAAAGAAATATAATTTTTTATTTTGTTATTTTCTATGTACATATTTAAATAAATATAATATTTATAACTTAATCCAACTGAATAAATGTCGCCAACTAATAAAAAAAAATTAAAAGAATTAAGAAAAAATTTAGATAATCTAGATAATTCTTTTATAAAATTGCTTAAAAAAAGAACTTCAATAGTTAAACAAGTTTTAAAACTTAAAGAAAATAAAAATCAAATTATAGATAAAAAAAGGATTAAATTTATACTTAATCAAGTAAAGAAAAAATCAATAAAAAATAAAATAGATCCTAGAATTACTAATCGTATTTGGAAGAATATGATTTCAACTTATATTGATTACGAAAGAAGAAATTTCAAAAAAAAATAGCTATTTACTATGTGGTGGAAGCTTTTTTTCAACGAAAGTTTCATGTTTTCTAGTAGCTGGATTGTATTTTTTTGTTTTAAGTTTTACTTTAGCTTTTTCACCTCCAGCAGGTTTTTTCACATAATAAAAAAATGGACTATTTGGTTTTGATTCGGGAACTAGCCTTACCTTAACATGAGTTTTTTTTGCCATATTAGCCTAATTTTTTAATCTCTTTTATCAAATTTGAAATTTTTTCAATTTTAAATTTTAAATTATTTTTTGATTTCTTTATAGTTTTATTGTTAGTTTCGTCAAGTTTAAAAGATCTTTCATCTAACAAAAATTTTTTGACACCATTTATAGTAAAACCCCTTTCTTTTAGTAAAAATTTAATTTTTTTTAAAATTTTTATAGTTTCTTGGTCATAATTTCTTCTTCTGCCTGCAAAAATTTTTGGCTTAATTTGTTTAAATTCTTTCTCCCAGTATCTAATTGTGTGAGTATTTAATTTTCCATTTTTTGGATTAATTAATTCGAGCTCTTTAGCAACTTCTCCTATAGTTTTGTATGCCATTTCAAGTTTTTGTTTCATTTTTATCTATCTTTTTAAATAAAATTCCAATTTTTTCAATTTTAGAATTAGATTTTAAATTTTCATGATTTTTTATAGATTCAAAAGTAATATCTTTTTGTTTTAAATTAAAAATTTCTAAAACTTTTAAAGATGTATTTGGTATGATTGGATTTAACAAAATTGATACTTTTCTAATAATTTCTAAAGAGACATACACAATTGTGTTTAATCTCATAATATCTGATTTTTTCTTCCAAGGTTCTTGATCATTAAAATATTTGTTTGCATCAAATAAACAATCGACTATAAAATTCATATATGAGTTCAATTCTTGATTATCAATATTAGATCTTAAAGATTTTATATTGCCACCTACTTTATTAAGTAATTTTAAATCATCATCTTCAAAATCTTTTTTTTCGGGTATTAAAAGGTCACAATTTTTTTCATTAAATGCAATTACTCTTTGACATAAGTTTCCATAATTGTTTGCTAAATCGCTATTTATGCAATTTTCTAATTTTTCTTTGGAAATATTTCCATCGTTTCCGAAAGAAACTTCTTTAAGCAAATAATATCTTAGTGGATCTAATCCATATTTATCAACAATTTCTAAAGGATCTAATATGTTTCCTTTTGATTTAGACATTTTTTCTTCGCCTGATAAAATCCAGCCATGGCCATAAACTCTTTTTGGCGGAGGTAAATCTGCTGCTAATAAAAAAGCTGGCCAATAAATTGCATGAAATCTTAGTATATCTTTCCCTATCATGTGGATATCAGCGGGCCAATAATTATTATATTTAATGTTTTTAGTATCCGGATAATTTAATGCACTTATATAGTTAGTTAATGCATCTAACCAAACGTAAATTACATGTTCTTTGTTATCAGGAACTTTTATACCCCATGAAAAAGATCTTCTACTAATTGATAAATCTTTAAGACCACTTTTTACAAAACTTATAACTTCATTACGTCTACTATTAGGTAAAATAAATTTTGGATTATCTTCATAAAATTTTAATAATTTATTTTCCCATTCTGATAATTTAAAAAAATAAGATTCTTCATCAACCCATTCAACTTTAGATCCAGAGTTAACAGAAACATTAATGCCATTTTCTTCTTTAATTTCGTCATCATTATAAAAAGCTTCATCAGAAACAGAATACCAACCAGAATATTTTGACAGATAAATTTGATTTTTTTTTACTAAAATTTTCCATAAATTTTGAACAGATTTAATATGTCTTTCTTCTGTAGTTCTAATAAAATCAGTATTTGAAAGATTGAGTGTATTGGATAAATTTCTAAATGTTTTGCTTATTTCATCACAGAATTTTTTTGGATCAACACCTTTTTCTTCTGCAGCACGCTGTATTTTTAAACCATGTTCATCAGTTCCAGTCAAAAATTCTACTTTAAAACCATCTAATCTTTTAAATCTAGCTATCACATCAGAAACGATGCTTGAATACGCATGTCCCATATGCGGTCTAGCCGATGGATAGTAAATAGGAGTAGTTATATAAAAATTTTTATTCATTTATAATTTTGCCTTTGAATTCAATTAAAACGCTTTCAAAATCTAAATTATATTTACTACATTCATTTATCTTTGATAAAAAGTATTTATATAAATAATATATATTATCTTTTGAATTAAAATAATAAATTTTTTTTTTGAAATATAATTCAATAAAACGATTTAAATTTGATTTAATGTATAAATTTTTTTTGAATAAAGATTTGTTAATTATTAATTTTAAGAATTCATCTATAGATATTTGTTCATCAATTTTATTATCTTTAAAAAAATTATATAAATGAATTATTTCACCTGGAGTATTATAAATGTTTTTAAAATCATCATTTAAATTAGAGTAAAAATTATTGTTAATTAAATAATTAATTGTTTTTAAACTATCTTTGTTTTGTAAAAACATTTTAAATTCTATACATCGAGATTTAAGTGTATCTAAAATGTTAATATTATTACCGTGTATTAAAAAAAAATATAATTTGTTATTTGGTTCTTCAATTACTTTTAATAAAGCGTTTACTGAATTAGTATTTAATAATTCAATATTATCTATTAACACTATTTTAAATTCGTTGTTGAACGATGATTTATTTACAAAATTAATCATTTCTCTAACTTTAGAAATTTGAGAATCGCTTTTTTCCTCAACATTTTTAATTAAAAATAAATTAGGATGACAATTTTTTTTGATCAGAATATAAGAATTATTAGCTTCAGATATTACATTTTCTTTAACATTATATTTATGGTCTTCATTTTTAGAAAAAAAGTAATTTATTAAATGATATACAAAAGTAGATTTACCTATACCGTTATTACCAGACAAAATAATTTTATTAGGCAAAATTTTTTTTTCATGTAAATTTATTAATTTTATAAAAAAATCTTTGTAACCAAATAAGTTTATATTATTAGACGGAGATAAATTCATATTGATAAAAGATGATTGATTTTTTTTAAAATTCTATTTTTATTTTCGGATATTCTGTTATTTGAATTTATTATAATATATTTTTTTTTATTTTTAGATAATTTAATAAACCCATCCTGAACTTTTTTATAGAATGTAGAGTTAAATTTGTCATATCTATTTTTTGGTTTTTTATTAAGTCTTAACTTAAGATTTTTCATATTAACTATATTTAGGAATGTAAAGTTAGGAGTGATATTTTTTAATATTATTTTATTTAATGATAATATTAGATTTTTATTTATACCCATTCCATAATGTTGATAAGCTAAAGTTGAATCTGTAAATCTATCAATTAAAATAACTTTTTTTTTATGGTTTTTTTTAAATATGTTGTGATAATTCTCGTTTCTAGCTGCCATATATAAAAAAAGATCAGTCAAATTTTTAAAATTTGATTTTTCGTTTAATATTAATTTTCGTATTTTTTCTGAATTTATTGATCCACCAGGCTCACGTAATTTTATATATTTGATATTATTCTTATTTAAATGCTTTTGTACATTTTTTATATGATAGCTTTTTCCAGAACCTTCAATGCCTTCGAAAACTATAATTGGATTTTTATACATCACCCCAAATTAAATAATTTATTGAATTTATAATTCTGTATATAATATTATTTTTTTTTATGTTCTCTGAAGAGAATAGATCATGTTCAGATAAAAAATCTCCATCGTAAGTAATTATCAATTTTGCAATTTTATCATTTTTTTTTATTGGCGCTTCTATAGGACCATTGTATATAATTTTTGTTTCTAATTTTTTTAGTCTAGCTTTTTTTATTGTTTTATAAATATCGAATTTTGAATAGACTTCGACAGTTTCTTTACGGCCAAGCCAAACATCCAGTTCCAAAAATTTAGAATCTTTTTTTGCAATTTGTACAGTGTCAAAATTGGTCAAACCCCAAGTCAAAATTTTTTGAGATTCTTTTGATCTTGTTTTTCGAGTATTAAATCCACTAGCAACAGCAATTAGCCTTCTATTATTTCTTTCAATAGATGATGCTAGAGAGTATTTTTCGTAAGAAAGAAATCCAGTTTTTATACCATCTACACCTATATTTTTATACAAAAGAGGGTTTCTGTTTCCTTGAGTTATTGGCTCACCCCCAGTTCTATCCCATGTGAACTCTTTTTCCTTAAAATATTCATAATGCTCAGGGTAATTTTTTATTAAGTAATTTGACATAATTAAAATATCTCTTACTGTAGAAAGATTTTCTGGATGATTTATACCAGATGAATTTGCAAAATTTGTATTAGTCATTCCTATTTCATTGGCTTTTGAAGTCATCATAATAGCAAATTCTTCCTCTGTACCAGCAATTCCTTCAGCTAAAGCTACACAAGCATCATTTCCAGAAGATATTATTATTCCTTTTAAAAGATTTTCAACAGTAATCTGATCACCTACCATTATAAACATTGAAGAGTAACCAGCTTGTGAAAGTCTCCAAGCATTTTCAGAAACAAAAAATTTTTCATCAAGTTTTAAATGATTATTTTTAATTAAATCAAAAGCAATTATAGAAGTCATTATTTTGGTCATTGATGCGGGAAATATTCGCAAATCTGGATTCTTTTCATAAAGTATTTTTCCAGAAAGATAATCTTGTAGTATAGCAGTTTTGGCATTTATGCTGAATTCTGATGAATTAACATTTGTAGAAAGTATATTAAAAAATATTAATAACGATGTTAGAACTTTTTTATTCATAATTTAATTATTTCTATATTTTCAAAATTTAGTGGTGTTATATCATCAAATGCATTTTTTAAAGATTTTAAATTATCAAAGGGTCCTAAATAAACTCTATAATTTGTCTTAGAAAGTTTAATAATTTTTGAATAATTAAGATTTAGTTCATCTTTCATTCTTATTTGCATCATTTCAGCAGTTTTTTCATAATAAAAATCTGCAATTTTAATGATATAATTGAATTTAATTTCATTTTTGATGATTTTTTTTATTTTCTTATTACTGGATAAATCATTAATATTAATACCTTCAACAGGCGCTTTGTCGGCAACTTCTTTTTCTTCATCATACATTTTAGATTTTTTTGAAAAAAAAATTGAATTTGATGATATCGCAACTATCTCCACGTAAGGTTGGTTTATATCTAATTCAAGTTCATCATATATCCTTTTTGAAATAACAGAATTATAAAAGATAGGATATTTAGAGTTGGCTCCAACTTTTGCTAATATAGACTTATTATTTAACAAATTAGTTATCTTTACACTTGTATCTTTTTTAAGATTTCGTTGAAAGATTATTAATGATCTATTTCCAATTTTTTTATTAATAATTTTTTTTTTTTTTAAACTTTCTTCAAAAACTAGAGTAAATCCTTTGTTTGAGTAAGATATATCTGGAGTAATAATATCTCGCTTAGATATGTTTATATTTCTAGAATCGCAAGAATATAGAAAAAGTATAATAATTAATATAATTTTAAAGTTCATTTTCAAATTTATTTTTTAAAGTACAAACGGCCAAAGCAAATCTTAGAGACCTATTCCATTTTAGTATTAATTCATAATTTTCAAAAATTACATATGCTGGTTCTAATAATTTTGCATTATCTACTATATCTTTATCAGGTGTAATTAAACCAACAAGTAGATTTTCATCAATTTTAAAATTTTCAATATTTTTTATATATTTTTTAAAAAACTTAAATTTTTTTTTGTTATTTATTTTTTTTGCTGATGTGTTGAGAAATTTGGCAGGAATATTTTCTTTTAACTGAACTTTATAAAAGCATGGTCTATTTTGTTTCCAGCCCAATTTATTTAAATAATTAGCTGCTGAGGCGAATGAATCATCAATAGATTTAAGCTCAATAGATTTATTTTCATCAAAATCGATTGCATAATTATTTATTGTTGATGGCATAAATTGAAAATTGCCAAAAGCACCGGCCCATGATCCATATAATAGGTCGCTATTTACAATTCCTGAGTCGATTAATCTTAAAATTACAATTAATTCATTAGTAAAAAATTCACTGCGTCTTTTATCATAACTCAATGTTGCTAAAGATGAAAGGATATCCATTTTACCTAGATACTTTCCAAAATTAGTTTCAATACCCATTAATGATAAAAGTAATTCTTTTTCTACATTAAATTTTGACTCAATATTTAATATTAATGAATTATTTTTTTTATATAATTTTATACCTTTTTCTAACTTTTCATTAGAGGTTCTTTTAGAAATATAAGTTTTGGTATCTTCATAAAATTCAGGTTGATATCTATCATACTCAATAACTTTTGGTAAAAATTTAACATGAGACATTGTTTCGTCTAAAGTTTTTTTTGATATGCCCTTTTTCATTGCATAAACTTTAAATGAATTTATCCAGCTATTGAAATCTTCAGCAAATACAGAGCTGATATTATTTGATGTGATTAAAATGATGTAAAATATAATTTTAATTATTTTCATACAAATCTCTCAAATAAATTAATACAGCAAACCATATTAAAATAAAACTTATGAACTTGTCTGTAGAAAATGCTTCATTAAAGTAAAAATATCCAAGTAAAAATTGACTAGTTGGTGTTATAAAAAAAATCATTCCGGAGGCGCTTAAACCACATTTTTCAACACCTTTAATAAACATAAATAAAGGAATCACCGTCATGGGACCAGCCAAAAATAACAAAAATATATTTTTTGGACTAGATAAAGAAAAATCATTTAAACCTTTTTGAACTATAAAATAAAAGATAATAATTGCGATTGGTAAAATAAAAAGACTTTCAATAAATAATCCTATGTCGGTATCTACATTTATTAATTTTCTTAAGAGAGTGTAAGTAGACCATAAAATAGCTACAATTATTCCAACCCAAGGAAATGATATTAGATTAAAAGATAGATATATTGATGAACTTATAACAACTAAAATTGAAAAAATTCTTTTTCTATTAAGTTTTTCATTTAAAAACAAGTAACCAAAAAAAACACTCAAAATTGGAAATATAAAATAACCATAACTAGCATCTATAATTCTATTTGTTGAAACGGCATAAATCCAAGTAGACCAATTACCAAAAATTAAAAGACTTGTTATAAATAAAATAAAAAATTTCTTTTTGTTAAATAAAATTTTTTTAAATAAATTCCATTTTTTTAATATTATAGTAGTTAAAAATAAAATAAAACTTGTCCATATACATCTATGAACAACAACTTCCAAAGTTCCTGCAAAACTAATGTATTGGAAAAAATAAGTTCCTAAGACACCCCACCAAAATGAGCCAGCGGCAGCATACAAAACTCCATTATTAAATTTTTTTGTATTCATAAATGTTAGAAATGAACGTTCTTATACAATTTTTTTATTGAATTTAATAATTTTACTTATAAAAACATCGAAACGGAGAGATGGCTGAGCGGTTGAAAGCACCGGTCTTGAAAACCGGCAAAGGGGCAACTCTTTCCTGGGTTCGAATCCCAGTC
>Ga0187827_10006883_pt1 | contig 12822 bp, 10 predicted proteins | sample ETNtaG_39_FD_167969 | JGI IMG/M metagenome (GOLD analysis project Ga0187827, IMG submission 167969) | Marine microbial and viral communities from oxygen minimum zone, Eastern Pacific Ocean - ETNP2014_SV_150_PacBio MetaG (Illumina Assembly) | ecosystem: Environmental > Aquatic > Marine > Hypoxic... | reverse complement strand
GATTGTTAAAACGGACTTTTCTTCTTTTTACAATTTTAAGAGAACTCTTAAGGCAAACTTAAAAAGTGAAAGGCTGAGAGGGTTAACATTAAGTGATTTAAAGCGCAAAACAGGTAAAGCACTTGTTATGCTTAAATATGCATACAAAAATAGAAGAAAGCATATATAACATCTCACTTCCGACCAATAAATTTGGTCTCGCATGTCTGCTGTTATGTATCAATATCCTCAAACTCCCTATTATCTTCCATTGAACAACAGGATTTTTACAAAACGATTACATTTAAACTATAGATATAGCCGCAGGCTAAAGCCTGTGGCTACTAAAATCAAATGTGCGGAATCATAGCATTAGTCAGTACTAGGAGTCACAGCCACTATATGCCAAAGCTGAATGAAATGGCTAAGAAAATAAGGCACAGAGGACCGGATGATGAGGGTTTTGCCATTTTTTCGAATAATTCAGATGAGTATAAGATATTTTATGGTGATGATACTCCGGATGAGGTGAAGGAGTCTTGCTTCAAATTCACACCCAAGGTTAGATATAACAATATACCTGAAAACTTTACAATTGGGCTTGCACACAGGAGGCTATCTATTATTGATCTGACTCCTTCCGGCCATCAGCCGATGTGTGATGAAACGGGTAGATACTGGATTATTTATAACGGAGAAATTTATAACTTTAGGGAACTGAGAAAGGATCTGATAAAGATCGGATATACATTTATTAGCAAGAGCGATACAGAGGTTATCCTTAAATCCTATCTGGCATGGGGTGAAGAATGTCAGAATATGTTTAATGGTATGTGGGCATTTGTAATATGGGATAATACAGAGAAAAAGCTCTGGATATCAAGGGATAGGTTGGGTGTGAAACCTCTTTATTATATGTTTCATGACGATTTTTTTGTTGTATGTTCAGAGATGAAGTGCATTATGCCGGTGGTCAACCCCACTCCTAATTTTTCTGAAATTAACGCTTATATTGTTGACGGTCCCAGCGAGGCACATTCAGGTACTTTATTTCATGGAGTATATCGGTTTCCTGCCGGACAGAGCGCAACTTATAGTTTGAATGATAAGAATAAGGAATTGAGATTCCAAAAGTACTGGGAACTGGAACCGTCTGTAGAGAATAAATTATATAATAAAAAGAAATTACATGAATATGCTGATCAGTACTATCATTTATTAAGAGATGCCACAAAAATCAGATTGTATGCTGACGTGAAAGTAGGCTGTGCATTGTCAGGAGGTCTTGACAGTTCATCAATATCATATTTTGCATGCGATTTAATTAAGACACCTAAGGGGAGAGGGGAAGTAATTACGTTTTCTAATGTATATAAAAATAGAAATGAAAAGTACTGTGACGAGTCGAAATATATTGATATGGTTGTGAACTACTTGGGAGTTAAGTCATTTCAGGATAGTCCTAGTAGCGACATGGTACTGAAGCTGAATGATAAAGGATTATGGCACGAAGAGAACTGTTATGATAAGTTTAATGTTGCTGCATTTAATACCTATTCAGTATGTAAGAATAATGGTATTAAGGTTGCATTGGATGGGCAGGGTGCTGATGAGCAGCTTGCTGGATACAGGAGGTTCTGGTACAATTACTTTTCTTCAAGACCAAAACTCAGGCTTGAATATATCAGGAGCCTTCTTTCTGCAGAGATTCCTATAAAGATGTCTATGTATTATGCGCTCTTTGGAAGAAATTTTAAAAGAAATGGTGTTGGAAGCAAATTTAATCTAATAAGCAGTTTGCCTGTTGATGAATTTAGAAGATCCAGGAATGTTCTCTTTAATATTCAACATCTAGACACAGTCAATACGGCAACTAACTGGAGTACGAAGAACAGCCTGAAGAAGCAGCTTCGGCAAATAGATTCTAATTCCATGGCATGGAGCATTGAGTCAAGGCAGCCGTTTATGGATTACAGGCTGATTGAATTTCTGAACACCCTTCCCGATGTTTACAAGTTACATGGGGGATGGACAAAATATATATCACGGGTTGCGTTGAATGGGAAACTTCCTGATGAGATAATATGGAGAAAAGACAAGCAAGGCTGGCCGATGCCACTTAAGGAATGGATCAGCGGAGACGTTATGTTGTCAATGAAAAAGGAAATACAGGAAAACCGCCTGATAATGGATCTTTCCGAAATGTATAGACATCTGAAAATTGATAGCAATAGACTGGCAGATTTGCATAAAGAGGAGCTCAGGTATTTTATAAGGTATTATAACGTTGCAAGAGTTGGAAGGCTGTTCTTTGGATATTGAGTTTGCATCATGATTGTGAGTAATAAGGTAACTGGTCTATTTTCCAGGTTGATTCCTGCGAAATTAAGGAATGTGGTACTTGAGAATATCTGTCGCGCTTTTCCGGAAGCCTTTGGGGTTGAGGTAACAAATATTTGTTGTGCCAATTGCAGCTTCTGCGGGTATAGGTTTCAACAAAGAAAGAAAGGAATTATGGAAGAGACAGTATTCAGGAAGGCCATTGATGATTATTGTGGGATAGGCGGGGGGAGTATAAATCTGACACCAACAGTCGGTGAACCCCTTCTTGATAGTAATCTTGCCGACAAAATCAGATATGCAAGAAGTAAGAAGAATATAACTGACATATGGTTCTATACAAATTTGATCCCCCTTTCCAAATCTAATGTCAATGACTTATTGACATCCGGTCTTACTATTCTCAAAATTTCAACTTACATAGGAGATGCAGAGTCATTCAAGCAGATTTACAAGGTGGATTCCTACCAAAAGGTGTTGAGCAACATTATTCTTCTATGTGAGAGCAATGAGCGGCTAAACAAGCCGGTAAATATACAACTATCTATGAGGGTCCCAAAACCTTTCAGCAAAGTAAGAGAAAATAAGGATTTTATAAGTATCATGCGATATTTCAAAGAAGAGGAAATACACTTTTTTGATGAACTTTATGATTCGTGGAGTGGGAGAATCAAAGACATTGACCTGCCACCAGGTAATAAGATCTATGAAAATAGGTTTGATAATATGAAAGAGCCGTGTTACGAGTTGTTTAGAAGGATTAATATCCTGTATGATGGAAATGTCAACGTTTGTGCTTGTCGGGATTTAAATATAGATTTAAAAATTGGGAATATTATGGAAGATAATATAATTGACATATGGCGTGGTCCTAAAATAGCTAATTTAAGAAATGACTGGTTATTGGGGAATGTGCCTGATATTTGCCTGGAGTGCCAAAGGTATTTACCTGTAAGTGCATACTACAAAAAACAACAAAGGAATATAGCTAATAGATATTTAGGGAGTAAATTTCAATCTAAAAGGAGACAAAAGTTTTAAAAAGTGTTGTGGTGAGAAGTAATGAAACTTAAAGTTTTATGTTTAGTCACTTCAGTTCGGGGCGGGTCGAAATTGTTTCAAAGTTTATTAGACGATCATCCTGAAATAATTGGCTTTCCGCGAACCTTCAGGCTCACGTCTTTTTTAAGACGAATTAATAATAAAATTAATGATACGGAGAATATTTCGAATGCATTTATTAAGCATTATCCACTCTTTTTTGATGGAACCATTTGGAAGATAGTTAATAAATTAGATAAGGCAGATCAGTTGGGAGAGAAAAGAAATGAGACATTCAAAGTCTCTCAAGATAAATTCAAAAATGCTTTCCTGGAATTATATAATGCAAATGAGAAAAATGTTAAAAATTTGTTTGTTTCATTAAACAGTGCTTTTCAAATTGCAAAAAAGGGGTATGTACCAGAAAAGTTTATAATAATGTACCATATTCATGATATATGTTTTGTAGATGATGTGAAACTATGTGTTTCACTGTTTGGTGTCGAAAATGTTAAGGTTGTATTTACCACACGACATCCTGTTGATGGATTGAATTCGGTATTTCAATGGATGGAAATCCAGAATTATCTAACTCCAGTTTTTAATAATCCTAAAAGTTATGCTAAACAAACATATGTATTTACTTCCGAGCTATCTAAGGCAATACCAGAAATAGATTTGAGGGTTGTTTTGTTAGAAGTTATAAAAGCATATAGAAGAGAAGTTATGGAGTCATTGTGTAAATTTATTGGTATTTCATGGAATAATTCTTTGATGAAAAGCACCCTAATGGGGAAAAAATGGCTTGGTAATGCACAAGCTGAAAAGGGAGACAAAAAAGAAAGATTGCAATGGTTTAAACATTCAAGTTGGTTGGAAAAAAAAGATTTACAAATATATGTTACATTATTTCCAGACAGAATGAAAATGTTTGGTCCCGATCAAGGTGAAAGTATAGGCAATTTGAGGAGGTTAAAGTTTCTAATCGTTTTTCCAATGGCTGTAGAGTTTAAAATATTTATTAAAAGCTTGTCATTGTTTTATTGGTATAAATGTATTGAACGTACTATTAAGGAATTAACAAGTCAAGATCCAATATATAATTACAAAAATAGAGGGCCGTATGGAAAATTACAGTATTTGTATATGAAGTTTCGATCAGGAAATGTAATTACATGTTTTATTGCGTATGTAAGAAGAGTAAGCTATTTGATGTCGATTGTCGGGAAAAAGAAAATTGCAGAAAAGAGGGATTTGCTATTTTCTCCGATAGAAAATGCTTGCGATAGAAGTCTGCAGAAAATATAAGGAAATTATGGGATCAGTATGGGTTTAAATCTTTATGTAGACATCAAGTTGCAGTGTGCATTAGTACCGTCTTTTGCTCAGGTACTAAATAAATCTGTTTTGCTAAATGTTCAGTCTGGATGCCAAATGAAACTATCTGTAAGTACTCTTATCAGTAGTCTATAGGAGTGTAGTTAATAGGTTTATATATAGTTGTCCACAATGGTGAAAAAACCTCAATTAAATATACTTATTATTGGTACAGGAATGTATGTGAGCGGTAGGGGTACAGATGGTTATGGAACCATACTCCCAGCAGTTTATGAATGGATGAGGAAGGGTCGACAAGGTGATATTTATATTGCCGGGTCAAGATCTGAGGGCATTGAAGAGATAAAGAAAAAGGTCAGGGAGCTGAATGAACTATATGGCTTCACTATAACACCAAAATACTATCCTGATGATGTTGCCGATGACCATGAGGCTTATCTGAAGGCAATGAAGGGGATTTCCAGACCCGCATGTGCTTTGATTGCTACTCCTGACAATATTCACAGAAAAGTTGCGGGAGATACTATACAGAACGGGCTGCATTCTCTGGTTGTGAAACCACTTGCCCCCACGTTGAAAGAGGTTGAGGAACTTATAAAACTACAGGAGACGCACCAGGTCTATTGTGCCGTAGAGTTCCATAAAAGACTTGATCGTTCCAACATAAAACTCAGGGATAGTATTGAAAACGGAAGGATAGGTGATCCGCTTTATTTCATAGTCGAATACAGCCAGAGAAAGAGTATTCCAAAAGAAAGATTTAGGAACTGGGTAGAATCTACGAATATTTTTCAATATCTCGGTATTCATTATGTCGATATCATTTATTATGCTACCGGAGCCACTCCTCGTAGAGCGATGGCAATTGGTCAGATGAACTACCTTGCCAGTCATGGTATTAACACTTATGATTATATCCAGGCAGTAATAGAATGGGAAGCTCCAGCAGGCAATAAATTTGTTTCAACATTTCTTACTAACTGGATAGACCCTGAAAGGACCTCTGCAATGTCGGATCAGAAGCTAAAGGTGATTGGGACAAAAGGGAGATACGAAGCGGACCAAAAGAGAAGAGGTATTCTTATAATTGATGATACGAACGGAATTGAAGAACCCAATCCGGATTTTTGTGCGATGTATGGTGTAGGAGAAAAGAATATTGCATTCCAGGGATATGGAATAGAGAGTATTCATCAGTTCTTAAGTGATGTGGTTGACATAGAGACTGGAAGTGTAAGAATAAATGACTTGGAGGGTAAGAGGCCAACATTTAAGGAGTCTGTTATTCCTACGATAGTCCTTGAGGCTGTGAACAGGAGCCTTGCAAATGGCAGCGAATGGGAGAATATAGACGTTGTTGCTTGTGATGAGCGGATGCGTGTTTGGAATCGTTGAACGTTAACCGGTATCAGAAAAAAACATGTAATCTGAAACAAATCCTCATCTGTTCAATCCGGCATAGGTATGGAATAAAATTTCAAGTTGCAAGTGTGATACGAAGCAGATTCGAGTAACACAAACGAATGACATATATCGTTTAATGAGATGAAAACTGTTACAGCAATAAAACTAAATAGCTTCATAAATTCTGTCTTAATAAAAGCTGGTGTACGCAAGGATGTTGCAGGATATGTTGCTGAAGGTTTAGTTCAGACTTCTCTCAGGGGGGTTGATTCTCATGGTATAAGACTATTTCCACATTATCTGGAAGGTGTTAAGAAAGGAAGAATAAATCCTGATCCTGATTATAAATTTAAAAAGACATCTTCATCAACAGGCATGTTTAATGCTGATCATACTTTCGGACATGCAGCTGGTATGGAAGCTGCAAAAAAATCTGTTGAATTAGCAAAAGAAACTGGGACAGGACATATTGCCGTTTATAACTCAAGCCATTTAGGAGCAGCGGCTTATTATGCTCTAGAAATAGCAAAACATGATATGATTGGGTTGTCTTTTACCAATACGGATGCCCTTATAAGGACATATGCAGGGAAAAGGGCCTTTCTTGGTAATAATCCATTCTGTGCGGTAGTTCCTATTGAAGGGGAAGAACCGTTTTGTCTGGATATGGCGACAAGCATTATTACGTTTAATAAGGTAAAGCAACACAGAGAAAGTAAGATTCCTCTTTATGACGGAGTTGCTGCTGATTCGAACGGTGAAGAGACTACTGATGCTGAGAGAGCAACCATGCTTTTGCCTTTAGGAAAGTATAAGGGTTATGGGCTAAGCATGTTTATAGAAGTTTTATGCAGTCTCTTGACAGGGATGCCTTATGGCCCGCATATACCAAAGATGTTTGAAGCGTCAATGTCGGACAAACGTTATCTTGGTCACTTTATAATTGCCATGAGAATTGACTGTTTTCAGGATAAATCAGAATTTAAAGAGCGTATGGCAGTGATGTTTAATGAAATTAGAAATGAGCCGGCAATGGACAAAGATATACCTATACAAGTTCCAGGTGATCCTGAAAAAGCAATTGCTAAGAAAAGAGGCATGACTGGTATCCCTATCGAAAATAAGTTACTTAAAGAGTTTGTTAATCTCGGCAAGGTTTATAATATAGATTTTCCATAAACATGAATGAGAGAGATAATATTATAGCTATGATTCCAGCAAGGATAGGAAGTACAAGGCTTAAAATGAAAAACCTTGCATTATTGAATGGCCAACCAATGATTGCTTATGCAATTGAAGCAGCAAAAGCCTCTGGAGTGTTTAGCAGGATAGTTGTGAATTCAGATAATGATGTTTTTGCTGAGATTGCAAAACGTCATGGTGTGGAGTTTTATTTGAGACCGTTAGAGCTTGGTTCTTCTAATGCAAAGTCGGACAATGTGGTCTATGATTTCATGCTAAAACATAAGGCAGACATTACTGTATGGGTTAATCCAATATCACCGTTGCAAACAGGGGATGAGATAAGGGAAATTATAGATTACTTTGTCATGAATAAGCTTGATACTCTGATAACTGTAAAAAAAGAGTATGTCCATTCTGTTTATGAGAATAATCCTGTTAATTTTAACAAAGATGACAAGTTTGCCAAAACCCAGGATCTTGAACCTGTACAGACCTTTGTATATTCTATAATGATGTGGAAAAGTAAGCCGTTTGTTAAGTCTATGAAAGATAAGGGATATGCTTTTTTCTTGGGTAAAGTAGGGTACTACCCGGTAAGTAAACTAACTAGTATTATAGTTAAGACTTCAGCCGATTTAAAATTAATTGAATTTATACTTAAGTCGAAGCTAATGATTAATGAAGATTTTCTTTATGATGAGGTTGTTCATAGATTATAATTACAAGTTTGCTTACTGATTGTCATTTATTTTTATATATGAGGACATTCAGAGTTTTTTAAATCAATGTTGGTTAAGAAGTAAGAATCATGTCAAAGAAATTGATGATGAATATCAAAATAGAAGACGCAAAATGTTATCTATGTGATGATGGTCTTTCACACCCTCTCAAGAGTAATGGTAAAGAAATCACGGATGGGCAGTTTGGTTATGCTGTACATCCTGTCATATGTGATTGTGGTTTGGTATATCTGAACCCTAGATGGAGTAAAGAAGATTATGATATTTTCTATTCTTATTATTATGACGAATTATACCGCCTTGAAGCAAAGCCTGATTATCGTATTGTTGGAGTAATAAAGAATATGGAAATAATATGGGAGAGAATTAAAGATTGTATTCCTATGAGCACTAAACACATTCTAGATATTGGATGTGGGTCTGGCCATGGTCTAAAATTGTTGAGAGACAAGATTCAGGGCTCAATGGTTTATGGAATAGAATCATCACCGGAATGTTGCGAAACCCTGCAAAGTGAAGAAATAGGTGGTGTTTTAGCGAGTACAGATGTTGATTCAAACTGGGACGATGAATTTGTAAATAAATTTGATTTAATTGTTATGAGACATGTTGTTGAGCATTTTCTAAATCCGATTGAATCTCTAAAGAAAATCAGTAAAACACTCACAGACGATGGCTTTGTGTATATTGCAACTCCAAATATGATGGAACCTCGTGTTGTATTGCGAGACTATGATAACTGGATTGAGTACTGGTTTAGAGTAGTGCATACTTATTATTATTCTAAAGAAACACTTTTTAAGACGCTCTTAATAGAGAACATGTATCCAGTGCAATATGGTGAAACAGAAAATGAAATATGGTGTTTGTTGTCTAAAAAAGAGCACTATCTCAAAATATCACAGAATATTTTCAATAAACAAATAGAAATATTGAACAAAAATACAGTTTACATATAGCTAGTAATCTAAACAATTAGAATGGGCTTTAGAGTTAGAATCATTTTAAAAAAGACAAGTTAGAGTTTAGAGAACTGGCCGAAGGATTTAGTGTTTCACTGTATATCAGGCAATATTTATAATCTGAAAGTTTAGACCAGGGCTATTTAATATGAGCAATCCAATGGTGTCAATTATTGTCAGAACAAGAAATGAAGAGCGATGGATCGTTGCATGTCTATCAAGTGTTTTTAATCAGGATTATAAAGATATTGAGGTTGTTATTGTAGATAACAACAGTACTGATAAAACTATTGATAAAGCATCAAAATTTGGTATTAGTAATATTTTGTATTGTGAAAATTATAAACCTGGATTGGCTCTGAATCTAGGGATTCAGGAAGCTAAGGGTAAATACATAGTTTGTCTTTCCGGTCATTGTATTCCTGTTAATGAAAAGTGGCTCAAAAAATTGCTTGACAACTTTAAAGATGAGAATGTAGCTGGTGTTTATGGAAGGCAAGAACCACTTGCTTTTACTTCAGACTCGGATAAGCGTGATTTATCGATAATTTTTGGTTTGGATAAAAAGGTACAAATAAAAGATTGTTTTTTCCATAATGCAAATAGTATGTTGAGGAGAGACGTTTGGGAAAAGGTGCCTTTTGATGAATTTGTTACCAATATAGAAGATAGAGTATGGGCACGGGAGGTTCTTTATAAAGGATATAAGATTGTCTATGAGCCTGAATCTTCAGTTTATCACTATCATGGGATACATCAAGATGGGGACAGAGAACGATGCAGGAATGTAGTTAAAATATTGGAAGAGTTAAATGGAGGTGTCGATAATACCCATTTAAATGTGTCTCCTCTAAATATTGTTTGCATCATTCCCTTGCGTGGTGATATTCAATACCTAAAAGAAAAGCCATTAATAAGTTACACAATCGAGAGTTCATTACGGTCAAAATATATAAAAAGGACAATAGTAGCTACAGATAGCATAGAAGTGGCTAATATGGCAAAAAGTCTTGGGGCGGAAGTGCCTTTTTTGCGTGAACATTCACTTTCTGATGATTATATTGATATTGAGCATGTTCTCGAGTACTCAATGCTTAAATGTGAATCATTGGGGATCTTTCCAGACCTTTTAGTTTCTCTAGAAATATCTTTTCCATTTCGCAGCCACAACCTTATTGACAATATGATAAAGCAGTTAGTGGTAAAAGGTTTGGATACGATAATTGCTGTGAAACCACTCGTTGGTTCTTTATGGAAAGAGAAGGAAGGTGTAATTGCGCTAATAGAGAAAGGTGCCATACCTAGACAGTATAGTGACCCTACTTATTTAGGACTTAGAGGGCTTTGTTGTGTAACACACCCGGGGTTTATTAGAGAAGGAAACCTTTTTGGGGAGAAAGTCGGTATCTTTGAGGTAGATAATCCATTTTCACATTTAGAAATTAGAAGTGAAGATGATTTTGTTTTAGCAGAAAAAATAGCTGAAATGGTAAATACGCTATGACAATCATTTAAACAATAACATGATTAATAATGTTAGCATTTTTACTAGAAATGTTGCATTCTCAAAAATGTTACGATTGCTGTCTCTGTTTGTTGTAAAGAATAGTAAGCTTATTTTATTTGGAACTCGCACAGATAATCAGTTTGGTGATAATAGTGGTGCACTCTATCAATATCTGATTAAAACTTATCCAAATGAATTTCGATCTGTATGGCTGACCGATCATATTGAGATTGTATATAATGTTAAAGAAATGGGGGGGGAAGCCTATTTAAGAAAATCATTAATTGGTATATGGCTTTCGCTTAGGGCAGGTTTAATCGTTATAACTCACAATATTGAAGATGTACTAGTGTATAAGCCAATTTTAAAAAAAACTAAAGTATTGTATCTTCACCATGGTATTCCAGTTAGGAAAGGACACTTAGAAAGTAAAAGCGGTGTGACTAAGGGTGACTTAAAGTTTATAGGTTATCGAAAATATATAACATATATGGTAGCTACTTCTCAATGGGGTTCTGATCGACAAAGGTCAATTACGCCTGTTATGCCTTCACAGGTGCGGGTTACAGGTTATCCGAGAAATGATGTTTTATTTCAACCAGACAGTTTCATGATAAATTCCATACGGAGCAAGTATAATTTAGGAATTTATAATCTTTTGTATGCTCCTACATGGAGAAAATGGGGGCCGGTACGTTACTTTCCATTTGATGATTTTAATGCAAAAGCTTTACGCGATTTTCTTAGAGAACGACAAATGACCATCATTATACGTCCACATCCTTCTGATCTTAAAAGACAAAGAAACGGTTTGTTAAAGGCGACTTTACAGGATTTAAATGATGTTGTAAGAGTTATTCCTCATAATGAACCTGTAGATGTTCAACTGTTATTATACTTATCAAATTGTTTGATAACCGATTATTCTTCTATATATCATGATTTCTTATTGCTAAACAGACCTATTATTTTTTTACCCTATGATATTGATGAGTACAGTCAAAAGACTGGTGGGTTTAATGTTGATTATAACGAATTTACTCCCGGGCCAAAACCCAAAACACAAATAGAATTTATAAAGTGTCTGGATATGTTTCACAAAGGAGAGGATGTTTTCCCCAAAAAAAGGTTACAGATCAGGGATATAATTCATGACGACAAAGATGGGCAGTCTTGCAGGCGTGTATATGAGTTGATTAAAGAGATGACAGGTCCTGTTTAATATGTAAACTATTTTCAAATTATAATAGTTTGATCTTTTAGCTCCTCCCACTTCTACTAACTGTGTATTTCATCCGTATTCCAATAATATCGTGAAGGTGCCTGGCTGAAGTAACTCAATGGCCTCTAGACTAAACATTAGAAATATCCTCTTTATTGAATGCGGCCGATCAGGTTATGGTGGATCGTTCCACAGCCTTTACCTAACAATAAAAAACTTGGATCAACAAAAGTACAAGTTTAATGTTGTTTTCTTTAATAAAACTGTTTTTTATGAAAAGCTAACCAGGACTGGAACTGAATGTCATTATATTGATGATGTGATATTCAGTGAGGGTAGAAGGTTGCAGAAGTACATACTCGGAAAGCTGAATGGATTTATGCTTAGGTACTTACCTTTATTCAGTGTGTGGTTTGAGTATATTATACACCGTGGCACAATCTCTAAGCTAACAATGCTTGCCAGGAGAAAAAATATTGACCTGATTCATCTCAATAATCAGATTGTACTTAATTTTATGGGTGTGTTCGTTGCAAAGTCCTTGAGTATCCCATGTGTGTCTCATTTAAGGACATTTAATTCGTATGGTTTAAACAACAGCAAAATATTATATACAAAGAGAATAATGATTAATTACTTAGCAATATCTGAGAAAATTAAGCGCCATTGGATTGAGAAAGGGCTGGATTCAAAGAAAATAGATGTCATATACAATGTATATCAACCCAGTGATGATGGAGCATTAACGGATAATGATATTCCTTCTGTGTCGGAATATGATGGGTATAAAATAATTTTTGTTGGAAGGTTAATAGAATGTAAAGGGATACCTTTTTTAGTAAAAGGCTTTGAGCAAATTTTAAATCATAATATTAATGCAAAGCTTTTTTTAGTAGGTGACGGTGAAGAAGGGGATAGATTGAGAGAAGATACTTCTAAACTAAATATAAAACAGCATGTGGTTTTTTTGGGCTATAGAAGTAATCCTCAGGCATTTATAAGGAAAGCAGATTTATTAGTGCTTCCATCTAGCGAAGAAGGTTTCGGACGAGTTTTATTGGAGGCGATGGATGTTGGAACTCCGGTTATTGGAACAAGAATAGG
>Ga0187827_10006882_pt1 | contig 12822 bp, 10 predicted proteins | sample ETNtaG_39_FD_167969 | JGI IMG/M metagenome (GOLD analysis project Ga0187827, IMG submission 167969) | Marine microbial and viral communities from oxygen minimum zone, Eastern Pacific Ocean - ETNP2014_SV_150_PacBio MetaG (Illumina Assembly) | ecosystem: Environmental > Aquatic > Marine > Hypoxic... | reverse complement strand
ACTTATTGATAAGTTCGGAAGCTGTCTTTATACCTATGCCCGGAACACCTGGAATATTATCTGAAGAATCTCCAGCTAAAGACTGTACATCAATAACCTGATTAGGTTTAACTCCAAATTTTTCAACAACTTCTTTTTCACCCAAGACTTTACTTTTCATGGGGTCATACAATCTAATATCACCAGAAACCAATTGCATTAAATCTTTATCGGATGAAATAACTGTTACTTTAGCTCCCGCTTTAATAATTTGTTTTGCGTAAGTTGCTATCAAATCATCAGCTTCGTAATTAGGTAATTCTATAGATGGCAAATTAAATGCTTTTACTGACTTTCTAATATATTCAAATTGAGGAACAAGATCTTCGGGTGCTTCGGTTCTGTTAGCTTTATATTCTTTATAAATATCATTTCTAAAATTTTTTCTTGCAGAATCGAAGATTACGGCAAAATGTGTTGGTTTATAGTTTGATTCATCAGATCTTACTTCTTCTAATAATTTAAATAACATAGAACAAAATCCACCTACTGCTCCAGTCGGCAAACCATCACTTTTTCTCGAAAGAGGAGGTAAAGCATAGTATGCTCTAAAAATGTATCCTGAGCCGTCAATAAGGTAAAAATGGTCGGTTTTTTTTATAGAATTCATAGATTAATATTAACCTATTTTAATTATTGTTATGGATATATAACAGCTAAATTGTCATGAATGGAAAAAACGCACTAAAAGTAGAAGAATTAACTAAAATTTATTCAATAAAATCTTCAAATGAGATTAAAGCTTTAAACAATTTAAACTTGGAGGTGAAAGAAGGTGAAATTTTTGGATTGCTTGGTCCCAATGGTGCTGGAAAAACCACTTTTTTAAATATTCTTGCTGGTACAGTTATAAAAAATTCTGGAAGTGTTAACGTTTGGGGTTTTGATTTAGATAAAAATCCAAGAGAAGTTAGAGCATCCATTGGAATTGTTCCCCAGGAAGTAAACCTTGATGCATTTTTTAGTCCCAAAGCTCTCTTGGAGCTGCAAGCAGGACTTTATGGAATACCAAAAAAAGACAGAATAACGGATACAATATTAAAATTAGTTTCTCTCGAAAAACAAGCTAACTCTTATGCAAGAAGTTTATCTGGAGGAATGAAAAGAAGATTATTAATAGCCAAAGCAATGGTCCACAGACCTCCTATTTTGGTTTTGGATGAACCAACTGCCGGTGTTGACGTTGAATTACGCCATAACTTATGGAACAATGTAAGGGCACTTAATAGACGTGGTGTAACAATAATATTGACTACCCACGCAATATATGAAGCACAAGAAATGTGCAACAGAATAGCAATTCTTAATAAAGGAAATTTAGTGACATTAGATACAACAGATAATCTCTTGGATAGTATAAAAACAAAAAAAATTATTTTTAAAGTAAAAAAAATAATCGAAATTATTCCAAAAGATTTAAACGGAATAAAATTTTCTTATAGACCAAACAACGAAGTAACTGCTTTATATGAGAGAAAAAAACATAAAATAGAAGAAATAATAAGTAAAGTTAAAAATATGGGAATGGAAATCTACGACATTTCAACTGACGAAGGCGATTTAGAAGATGTGTTTATTCATTTAACAAAAGGCTAGATTTTATCTAAAAAAATTGTATTGTATAAGTTATGGAAGCAATTAGCAAAACTTCAAGAATAGAAAAAATTGTTAAACTTACGTTAGTAGCAATAATTGGAACTGCTCTCATAACAATATCTGCAAAAATAAAAATTCCTTTCTATCCAGTTCCTATGACCATGCAAACTTTTGTAATTTTGTTAATTGGAATAACTTTGGGTTACAAAATGGGTCTTGCAACTGTAGGACTTTATCTTTTTGAGGGAATAATAGGTTTACCAGTATTCGCATCTTCTCCGGAAAAGGGAATTGGAATAGTATACTTTATTGGTCCAACAATGGGTTACTTAATTGGTTTTTTAGTTGCTGTTTATTTTGCTGGCTTATTTAAATACGACAAAGGAATAATAAATACTTTTTTAAAGCTAATATTTTCTGTAAGTTTTATTTATATTCTTGGCTTAGTTTGGTTGGGTGCATTAATTGGATGGAATAAACCAATATTCAAATTGGGTGCTCAGCCATTTCTATTAGCTGAACTGCTTAAAATTTTATTGCTATTATTTTTAACTCCAATGTTATTAAAAGTAAAAAAGTTAATAAAAATTACCTAGGAGATCTTTTGGAAAGAATCCTTTGCAAAGTTCTTCTATGCATTTTTAACCTTCGTGCCGTTTCTGACACGTTTCTGTTGCATAACTCAAAGATTCTATGAATGTGTTCCCATTTAACCCTGTCAGCAGACATGGGATTTTCTGGTGGCCTAGCTTTCTTTTCTGGCAAAGCTAGAAGAGCATTCTCTATATCGTCTGCATCTGCGGGCTTAGAAATATAATCTATTGCTCCTGCCTTGATGGCAGCAACTGTTGTAGGTATATTGCCATAGCCGGTAAGTAACACAACTCTACTATTTTTCCTTATTTTTTGAATTTCTTTGACTACTTCCAATCCATTTCCATCTTTTAAGCGAAGATCCACTACAGCAAACGCAGGCACCGATTTTTTTACCAGATCTATCCCATCTTTTACACTCTCAGACTGTGTTACTTGAAAACCTTTTTTTTCCATAGCCCTAGATAATCTTTTCCTAAAGGGTTTGTCGTCATCGATAACAAGTAGCGATTTATCAACAAAATCGGTGATTTTTTGACTATTTGTTTCCTCTTTTTTAATTTTCATTTTTTCATTTTTTAAATTTAGACTATCACATTTTTTAGTTCAAAAAAAATTTCAGGAGAGTAAATTAATGCTTTACATTACTTGTCATTTCTATAAAAAACGAAAATAGGGGCCTTCTTTTATTTTTTATTAAACAATAAAGGGGATACATGAGATGCAAAAATTTAATTCGGTTGATGAGTTGGTTAACGTTATTCGACCAGTAGACCCGATTTATTGCATTAGACCTAATTCTATAAAATCAGCATGTGGCTGGTTTAGAAATAATTTTCCAGGAAAAATTCTTTACGCAGTAAAAACTAATCCGAACGAGAAAGTAATTAAGTATATTGGTGAAAGTGGTATTAAACAATTTGATGTAGCTTCAGTCAATGAAATTAAATTAATTAGAAAAATTATTCCTGAAGCACGCGCTTATTACATGAATACTGTAAAAAGCCGTGAACATATTCGAGATGCCTATTTTAATTATAATATTAAAGACTTCGCTCTCGATACCAGAGAAGAACTTCAAAAAATTATTGAATCTACTTCTGGCGCTAAAGATCTAATTTTATATATCAGAGTTTCTATTTCTAACGAACACGCAGAAATAGATTTATCAAAAAAATTTGGAGCACTCCCTAGTGAGGCGCTAGGTTTGTTAAGACTTGCTAAAGCACATGCGTTTAAAGTTGGTTTAAGTTTTCACGTGGGTTCACAATGTATGCACCCTATTTCGTACGCCAAAGGAATTCGAGATTTAAAAAATATAATTAATAAAACAAAAATAATACCAGACATTATTAACATTGGTGGGGGCTTTCCATCTATTTACCCCGATTTGCAACCACAACCTCTTGAAAATTATATAAATGAAATAAAAAGAAGTTTTTGTAACTTGAAATTAGAAAATAAATTAGAACTATTATGTGAGCCGGGAAGAGCACTCGTTGCAGAAAGTGGATCTTCAATAGTAAGAGTGGTTTTGAGAAAAAAACAAAAACTTTATATTAACGATGGAACTTATGGTAGTTTATTTGATGCTGGTGTACCTAATTTTGTTCTTCCTGCAAGAATGCTAGCTAACGGAAGAATGGCTTCAAAAAAATTAACCGCCTACAGTTTGTATGGACCAACGTGTGATAGTATAGATTATATGAAAGGTCCTTTTGTCTTACCGAATAATTTAAAAGAAAGAGACTACATTGAAATAGGACAGCTTGGTGCTTATTCTTTAACTTTCAGAACCAAATTTAATGGTTTTTATTCTAATCAAATTTTTGAAGTGTATGACAAACCTATAATGTCAATGTACGAAAAGGATAGTTCCTCTCGTTATCTTGTTGCTTAAATGAATAATCAAAAAAATCGGAAGTTAGGTCATAACAAAAAGACCTTTCTAGAAAAACCAGTCGAACACATTGATATTACTTCTTTCGATTCTCGAAAAATTATTGAATCTATGAGTAAAATGTCTTTTACATCACGAGACGCAGCAAAAGCTTCAGGTATTTTTAACGAAATGTTATCAGATGATAATTGTACTATTTTCTTAACTCTGGCGGGTTCTACTTCTGCTGCTGGTTGTATGAAAATATATTCCGATATGATTAAATACAACATGGTTGATGTAATAGTTGCTACAGGTGCATCAATTATTGATATGGATTTTTTTGAAGCATTAGGTTTTAAACACTATCAAGGCTCCCAATATCAAGATGATTCACAATTAAGGGAAAATTATATAGATCGAATATACGATACTTATATAGACGAAGAACAACTTCAACTCTGTGATAAAACTATTTGTACAATAGCTGATAGTTTAGAGTCAAAATCTTATACTTCCAGAGAATTTATAAAAAAAATAGGAAAATATTTAACAACTGAATCTAAAAAGAAAGATTCTTTAATAGAAATGGCCTACAACAACAACGTCCCGATTTTTTGCCCAGCCTTTACAGATTCAAGTGCTGGATTCGGTTTAGTCATGCACCAGGAAAAAAATCCACACAAATGCATAACAATCGATTCGATCAGAGAATTTAGAGAACTAACTGAAATCAAAATAAGATCAAAATCTTCAGGTCTTTTTATGATTGGAGGTGGAGTTCCGAAAAATTTCGTACAAGATACGGTTGTTTGTGCTGAATTATTGGGAAAAAAAGTTAATATGCACAAATATGCTGTACAGATTACTGTAGCAGATACTAGAGATGGGGCGTGCAGTAGTTCTACACTTAAAGAGGCAAGTTCATGGGGAAAGGTAGATACTTCAAAAGAACAAATGGTTTTTGCTGAAGCTACCAGTGTTCTTCCTTTAATAGCTAGTGATGCTTACCATCGCAACTTTTGGAAAAAAAGACAACGTAAAAGTTTTTCAAACATATTTGGTTAAAAATTGAAATATCTTTCAAATAAAAAAGGGTTTCTTGGAATCGATAGTAGAAATAATAAGAAAGAAAATGTAGTTGTGGTGCCTTTTGGACTTGAAAAAACTTTAAGTTATGGCGGCGGAACAAATAAAGGTCCTGCAGAAATAATAAAAGCCTCTCACCAAGTAGAGCTCTTTGACGAAGATTTAAACAAAGAGCCTTATAAATCTATAGGAATTAAAACTTTGAAACCTTTTCCTATAAAAAAAGATATGGTTGATGCGCTTAAACAAATTGAAAATATCAACAAATTATTATTGGATAAAAAAAAATTTCCTTTAGTTTTGGGGGGTGAACATTCTCTAACCCAGGGAGCAATTAGACCTTTTGCTAGAAAATTTGGTAAATTGTATTTACTCCATTTTGATGCACATGCAGATTTGAGAAATAGTTATAATGGCAATAAGTTTTCACACGCATCTGCAATCAGAAGATGTTTGGATAATTCAAATGTGAATGTTATCTCCTTTGGCATAAGGAATATTTCACAAAATGAAGCTCTCTTTTTAAAAAAAAACAATAAAAGAATAAAAATATTCTGGGCAAAAGATAAATCAAAGTGGAATTTAAATCAGTTAAAAAGAATTCTTAAAAATAAAAAGGTATATTTAACATTTGATGTTGATAGTCTAGATTCAAGTTTGATGCCAGCAACAGGAACTCCTGAACCGGGTGGCTTATTTTGGGACGAAACAATCAACATTATAAAGACAGCAGCAAAATCAGCTGACATTATTGGGGCAGATATAAATGAGCTCTCTCCTATAAGAGGATTCAATTCCTACAGCTTTCTAGTTGCAAAATTAGCTTATAAAATTATTGCCTATTCTTTTGAATTTAAGAAAATTAGATAGAGCTTAAACTGTTTGTCTGCCACTGGATCGTAACCATTGCACCATTAGTTTTAGAACATCTATCAAATGCAACAGTTGCGTTCTTTCTCTCTAAAAGAGTTTTTCCAATGAATGTCCCAAGACCTAGTCCTGATTTAGAGCTAATTTCGTCGTTCTTCGATCTTATATAAGGTTCGCCTAATATATCTTTTACGTCAAGTGGAAAGCCTGGGCCGTCATCGCAGATTATTACTTTGGTAATTTTATTATCACTTTCTAAAGTTATTTCTACAAGCGATTTACTGTATTTCACTGCATTGCCGATAAAATTTCTTAGTCCATAAGTAATTTCTAACGTTCGTTTAATACGTGGATTAATTTCATTTTTCTTATCTATAATTGATAATTTTTTTTTTGAGATTTCTCTAAATGATCTAACAATTTCATTTAATAATTCGTTTAATTTCATGTCATTAAGAAAATTATCTTTTTTTAAAGTATCTTGAGATAATTTTTTTAAAATTTCACCACATCTTTTTGTTTGAGTTACAAGTAAGTCAATATCTTTTGAAAATTTAGAGTTTTTTCCAATTTCTTTTTCTAATTCTCTAGCAACAACGGTAATTGTTGATAGAGGTGTACCCAAAGAATGTGCTGCGGCAGCGGCTTGGACTCCAATGGATTCTAATTCATGTTCTTTGGCCAAAATCAACTCTATCTTATTTAGTGCTTCAGTTCTTTTTCTTTGTTCCTTTCCAAACCTGGCTCCAAAATAGGTCAAAAAAACTAGTCCTATAATTACTGCGGTTGGAATTGAGTACAAATAATAATTCGGTACATGAAAATGCAAATCACCAGCATGAGGCAGAGGAAGATGATATAGGGTTAATATTAGTAAAATAATTATTGTAACGAAAGATAAATTTAAAGTACTTCTTAAATTTAAAAATGTTGATGATACTATTGCAGGAATAATTAATAAAATTGCAAAAGGGTTTGTTATGCCTCCTGTAAAATAAAGTAATACAGATAATTGAATAAGATCGTATAACAAAAAATTCGATGAAGTAAAGTTGCTTAATTGATTTTCTTTGACTTTGATGTGCAAAAAAATATTTGTTAGTACACTAAACAAAATAATTGCCAAACAATAAAAAAAAGGAAATTCAAATTCTAGATAAAAATAAACAACTTCTACTGTTAGAAATTGACCAACAATAGCAATCCATCTTAAAATGACCAAAGTTTTTTTGTCTAATTGAATATTATCTTTCGATGCAAAAACTTCCGAAAATTTCATTCAAAAGTTATATATCTAAATTTGAAACTTCTAAAGCACGATTAATTATAAAATCTTTTCTTGGAGCAACATCGTCACCCATAAGTATTTGGATCAAGTCTTGGTCTTTTTTCGATTTGGCTTTCGTGTCATTTGAATATTTCACTTGCAATAAAATACGCTTTTTGGGATCTAAAGTTGTTTGCCAAAGTTCTTCTGGATTCATCTCTCCTAAACCTTTAAATCTTTGAATATTCACTTTACTTTTTTCTTTTTCAATAAATTTATTAAATTCTTTTATGTTTTTTTTAACTTTATTTTTTGATTTTCCGGAAAAGTTAATTAGAAAATCTTCCAACTCTTTATCATTTTTAATATAGAAATTTTTTGATCCTTTGGTAATTTTATATAAAGGAGGTTGGGCAAGAAATAAATGTCCTTTTTCTATTAATTGATTAAATGGATGATTGTTAAATAAAGTTAGCAAAAGAGTTCTTATATGAGATCCATCAACATCAGCATCGGTCATTATGATGATCTTTTCATATCTCAAGTTTTCAATGTTAAAATTTTGAGATCCTGTGCCCAAGGCGTTAATCAAAGTAACTATTTCGTTAGAAGACATCATTTTTGAGAAAGTTTTTGTTTCTGCATCCTTTCCGTTACCATTCCTAACTTTTTTTCCATTCATATCGACATAAGTGTTTAATATTTTTCCTCTTAAAGGTAGCACGGCTTGATATTCTCTATTTCTTCCTTGTTTTGCTGATCCTCCTGCTGAATCACCCTCAACAATAAAAAGTTCAGTTCCCTCTGCTTTACCAATTTGACAATCAGCAAGCTTTCCAGGAAGTCCTGATAATTCTAATGAGCCTTTTCTTCTTACGCCTTCTCGAGCTTTTCGTGCAACGTTCCTTGCAATAGCAGCCTGAACTATTTTTAATAATACTGTTTTTCTTACTCCTGGATTTTGATCAAACCAGGTTGATAATCTTTCATTTACTACCGATTCTACAATGAATCTTACTTCAGATGACACAAGCTTATCTTTGGTTTGTGAAGAGAATTTAGGATCAGGTATTTTTACTGACAAAACACCGGTCAAACCCTCTCTAATATCTTCCCCTGATAATGTAATTTTGTTTTTTTTTAGAAGATTGCCGTCTGTAGCATATTTATTAACTACTCTTGTCATCGCACTTCTAAAACCTAATAAGTGCGTTCCTCCATCCCTTTGATGAATATTATTTGCAAACGGCAACATCTCTTCAGAATATCCTGCATTCCACTTCAATGAACATTCTACAACTACATTATCTCTAACTCCTGAAATATAGATTGGTTTTTTAAATAAATTAACATCATTGTTATTAACTAAAGCTTTTTTTTTTGCATCTAAAAATTCAACAAATTCTTGTATACCTCCATCATATTTATTTTTATATTCCTTTTCTTTTTTTGCTGTTTTGTCTACCAAAATAATACTTAAACCCTTATTTAAAAAAGCAAGTTCTCTCATTCTTTTTTGTAAAATTGATGAACTAAATTTAGTTAAAGAAAATACACTTTTTGATGGTAAAAAATTAATATGAGTTCCGTTTTTATTTGTCTTGCCCTTGGCTTTTAAAGGAGCTAAAGCCTTTCCATCTTTAAACTCAATAAAATACTCCTTCTTATCTCTGAACACTCTTAAAATTAATTTTTCAGATAATGCATTAACTACAGAAACGCCAACACCATGAAGTCCACCAGCAACTTTATATGAATCGTGATCAAATTTACCTCCAGCGTGAAGCTGGCTCATAATAACTTCTGCAGCAGATTTTTTCTCTCCTTTGTGTATATCAATAGGAATGCCTCTTCCATCATCCTCAACTGAAATAGACTGATCTGAATTAATCGTAACTTCAATATTTTTACAATAACCCGCTAAAGCCTCATCAATAGAATTATCGACCACCTCATAGACCATGTGATGAAGTCCTGTGCCATCATCCGTATCACCTATATACATGCCAGGTCTTTTTCTAACTGCTTCTAGTCCCTTAAGTACTTTTATTGAACCTGCGCTATATTCCGAATTATTTTGTTGGTTTTTTTTGATCATATTAGTGAAATTTTAAGAAGTTATTTTAACATTTTTTTTGATTTAAATAAATCAAATACAAATCAATACATTAAATTATCATTGATATTAGATGATTACTTAAGAAAAAAAAAAAAATTAACCTAAAATGCTTGTTGGGTAAAAAAAATCATACTTTCATTGGCATGACAACATGAAGACTATTTTTATCCGATAAATCCTTAATTAACACTGGTGAGCTCGCATCCTTTAAATTAATAGAAATTGAATCGTTTTCGATTTGAGATGCTATATCAATCAAATAGCGACTATTAAAACTTATGCTCATATTATTGGAATCAAATTTCGCATTAACAATTGTAACTCCGTCTGCACTATTGGGATCATTAACTGACAATTGTAGTGAGTCTTTAGATATATTCATTTTTAATCCCTTTTTATAGTCTGGGGAAACAGCGTTTACTATTCCTATAGAATTTTTGAATTCTTCTAATTTTATTTTTAATATTTTATCATTATCACGAGGAATGACTTTGGTATAATCGGGAAATCTTCCATCGATAACTTTTGAAATTAACACACCGATATCCATTTCAAATTTAATTTTTGATTTATTATTAGATATCTTGACAGTGGATGCACTTTGTTCCAATAAAGAAATTAGCTGAAAAATAGTTTTTTTTGGTAAAATAATAGATGCAAAATCAGCATTTGATTCAATTTCTATGCTGCTAAAAGAAAGTCTATGACTGTCCGTTGCTACAGCCGATAAAAATGATTTATTTTCTGAATTTGTTTTATGTAGATAAATTCCGTTAAGATAGTGTCTGGTTTCATCACTTGAAATTGAAATTTTTGTTTTATTTAGGAGTTTTAACATTTGTTGAGAAGAAACTTCAAAAACTTTTTTTTCAACATCTTCGTCTAATAAAGGAAAATTATCAGCCGATATGTACAACAAATTAAATTTTGAATTTCCAGAAACTAGTTTTAACTTATTTGTACTTTGTAATGAAATTTCAATTTTTGCATTTGATTCTAATTTTCGCAATATATCGTAAAGAACGCTGGCCGAAGTGGTCGTAGAACCTTCTTTTTTTATTTCCAGCAAAGGAATTTCCTCTGAATAGATAATATCAAGATCTGTTGCAGTAATTCTAATCTTTGAATTTTTCGCTTCTATAAGTATGTTTGATAAAATCGGAAGAGTTGTTTTTTTTTCAATGATACCATGGGCGTGGCCTAGTGATTTTAAAAAAACGTCTCTGTCTATTGTAAATTCCATTGCATAATTTTAAATAAGCTTTTTTTTGATTTCGCTTATTTTTTGTTTAATTTCATGATCTTTGTTCATTAACTCTTCAATTTTTTTTACTGCATGAATCACGGTAGTATGATCGCGATTGGAAAATTTTCTGCCAATTTCAGGAAGAGAGCTTGTTGTAAATTTTTTTGCAAAATACATAGCAATTTGTCTAGGTCTGGCTAATGATCTTGATCTTCTAACTGATAACATTTCAGAGATATCAAGATTAAAATATGTAGCTACAATGTTTTGAATGAATTCAATATTTATTGACTTGCTATTGTAACTAATAAAATCCTTTAATATTTTTTTACACTCATAAATAGTTGGAGATTTTGTATTAATTCTACTAAAGGCCAATATTCTATTTAAAGCACCAATCATTTCTCTAATACTCGAAGTAGTTTCTGAAGCAAGAAATTCAAAAATTTCATCACCTAATTCAAATGGTTCATTAAAATTTTGATTTATCTCCTTAAATTTACTTTTTAAAATTTTTATCTTTAAATTCAAATCAGGTGGCTGAATATCAATAACCAGACCCCCTGATAAACGAGACTTGATCCTTTCTTGAATTCTATCAAGACTTGAAGGAGGTCTATCGGATGATATTACTACTTGTGATCCTTTTTCCAATAAAGCGTCAAATGTGTGAAAAAACTCCTCTTGCATGGCTTCTTTGCCTCTTACAAATTGAATGTCATCGATAATAAATACATCGACTTTTCTAAAAAAATCTTTGAATTTAACCATGTCATTATTTTTTATAGATCTAATAAAATGATACATAAATCTCTCTGCTGAAATAAACGTTACCTTTTTATTATTTACAACTTCCAACCCAATGGCATTTAATAGATGTGTCTTTCCCATTCCCACCGGACTGTAAATAAAAAGTGGGTTATAGTGTACAGAACTAATACATATTTTTTTAGCAGCCATATAAGCTAGTTCATTGCTTTCACCAACTACAAAATTGTCGAAATTATTATTTGAATTAAAACGATTATAATTTAATACAGAATTTTCAACCAATGAAATTTTATTATTTTTTCTAATATCTATTTTGCCATATTTTTGTTCGGATTCTTCAATCAAAAACTCAATTCTTTGAATGTCTTTATTGAAGGTTTTAACTATATCCAATATTTTGTCAGCATATCTAGAAACTATCCAATCTCTCATAAATCTGGTGGGAGCAGACAAAACAATGTGGTAATCAAATTCTTTTTTTAAATCTATGTTTTTTATCCAACTCTCATAGACATCGTTTCCGAAGGTAGCCTTAAATTTTTCCAGAGCTTCGTTCCAATTAAGTGATTTTCTTTCTTCTGATAATAGTTTACCCAAATTTTCTTTTGATGATAATTCAGCCATAACAATATAGATTAAAAAAATAGTTCTATTTTTTTTTTCCCTTGTATGCAATGTTTATCAGGTTGTATTTAAAAAAAATTATGGTTGTATTGTAAATTTTTTACAAATTATTTTTTGTTTTAAATTTAAATATAAATTAAATCACAAGTAGTAAAAAATATTTATACAATTTTATGTACAACTTAATATATCATTAAACTAGATTTGGATTATTATTTAGAAATCTTTTTTTATCTAGTTGTGTCAAATTAATGAAAGTTTAAATAAATTATCAGCTCTTAATTGATTAGATTATTTTTTTGATTTTTGAATTTTTTTTGTAATTCTGGATATTTTTCTCGAAACCGCTTCTTTTTTGATTACTCCAGTTTTAGATACTTTCATCAATTTTGAATAGAACTGTGGGAGAAAGTCGCGAGCTTTATTAATTTCTCCAGATTCAATGTAATCAGACATTTTTTTGATAACAGATTTAAACTTACCTTTTCTTATTCTATTAACCTCTGTCTGAAGTCTAGTTTTTCTTACACGTCTAATCGCAGATTTTGTAGTTGGCATAAGGAGGTGAATATATATCTTTTTGCTTCTTGCAGGTCAATATCAATTAATATTGTGAAAAAACGTAACATGTGATCTATTAAATTAAATGAAAACCTATCATAAAAATAGTGAAAGATTTGTTGCAAAAATATTTCAAGATGTTTTTGATAAATATGACTTAATGAATG
>Ga0187827_10006881_pt1 | contig 12822 bp, 9 predicted proteins | sample ETNtaG_39_FD_167969 | JGI IMG/M metagenome (GOLD analysis project Ga0187827, IMG submission 167969) | Marine microbial and viral communities from oxygen minimum zone, Eastern Pacific Ocean - ETNP2014_SV_150_PacBio MetaG (Illumina Assembly) | ecosystem: Environmental > Aquatic > Marine > Hypoxic... | reverse complement strand
GACAACGAACCGGCTCGGGAGGTCGTTGAGCCGCGCCAGTGCCACGAAAGCAGAGGCAAAGTTGGTGCACTTGCCGCGCCGAGTATCGAACAGGAAGCGGTCAATCGGGTCCTCACCCTCGGCGGAATCCTCCATGTTGAGGTCATACTGGTAATTCTCGCGTAGATGCCTGACGATGGCCTGCGCGATATCGTAGTCGGAATCGGTGCCTTCGGCCAGGACAGGTGCGAGGTCGTAGATGTCGTTGTCGCTGCCGGGCCGCTGCGGAAGGTCCGGCAACGCCAGGTACTGGGACCCGGGCGCACCGACGCTGGCATTCATGATTTCAGCGGGATAGCTGAATTCAGTGACGGTGAAGGTGTAGGCCTGGAACTGCCCGTCGGCGACGAAACTCTGCTCAGAATCCATGCGCACCCCCTGCTCCCACGACGGTGCCATGGCGACCGAGGTGGCGTAGAGCGCGGTCGGGACGTGTCCGTTGGTCGGGGCGAGGAAGCCGATGGTGTAGCTCGTTTCGCTGCTTGTGACGCCGGGGTGATTTACTTCGGCGGTGAAATCGTAGGGTGACTGGCCGTTGTGCCAGAAGCCGGGGTCTGGGTCGTAGCTGATGGAGGTGCGCCACTGCGCGCCGGTATACTCGTCGAAGGCGGCGGCGCGCCAGTAGCGCGGGTTGTAGACCGGGTCGACGACGAAAATTGGCGCCGCCAGGTTCTGCTCGTTCATGCCGTAAAATCCGTCGACCGGTGCCGAGTCACCGATGCCGTTTGGCGTCAGCATCTGCTCGAGGCAGTCGGTGATGCCGTCGCCATTGCTGTCGTGTTCGCGGTCTGCCTCGTCGATAAAACCGTCGCCGTTGAAATCCTGATTGCACTCCATAGAGTCGAGGATGCCGTCGCCGTCCATATCGTCGTCGAGGTAATTGGGAATTCCGTCGCCGTCCAGGTCGCCGTCGGGGCCAATCAGGTCTTCGATATTGGGCGGCACCAGCCCCGAGCCGGCCAGATCCTCTAGCATCTCGCGTTCGATGCCGTCGGGAATCCCGTCGCCGTCAGAGTCGAAATCAAACGGATCGAAACCCAGCTCCATTTCGTAGGAGTCGTTGAGCCCGTCGCCGTCGCTATCCATCTCGGGGAATGAAGGGTCGCGTTCCTGCGTCGCGGGGTTGGCGTGCTGCGCGCTCTGGATGTTCATCAGCGGGGTGTACGGCAGCGCCGTCAGCAGCAGGATTACGACAATCAGTGCCTGGTAGCGACCGCCCCGCATCGACTTGCAGATGTGGGGCTGCCCATAAAACTGTCCATGTGCAATGGCGCCCGAGCCGGGATTTGAACCCGAGTCCTCAGCTCGACAGGCTGAGATGATAGGCCAGGCTACACCACTCGAGCGCGACGCGGCACCTGAGAGGGGTGCTTAAAGTTTGTAGCCTCGCGACTACATCCCCATGTTCAACCGGAAAGCGGGGCCGCCGCTCTCCCCGCCGGCGAACCAGCGGTCATCGCCGAAATCCTCGTCGTCAGCCAGCGCCAGCAGCGAACCGACCGCTTCCTGCAGCAGCCGCACCTCGACCTGCAACTCGTGGATGGTCTGGTGAAGTTTGGCAATTTCATCAGGCTGTTCTGACATATTTTGGGACGGGTTTGCCTGCTACTTAACAGTATCCTCAGTCGTCCAGCGCAGTCATCAGCGCCGGGACGATTTCGAACAGGTCATGCACGATTCCGTAGTCGGCGACCTTGAAAATCGGTGCCTCGGCATCCTTGTTGATGGCGACGATACATTTCGAGCCGGACATGCCGCCCAAGTGCTGGATGGCGCCCGAAATCCCGACCGCCATGTAGAGCTCGGGCGTGACGGTCTTACCAGTCTGCCCGACCTGGTGCGAGTGCGGCACCCAGCCAGCGTCGACGATGGCGCGACTCGCTCCGCAAGCCGCGCCCAGCGCCGCGCCGAGTGGCCGAATCATTTTGTCGTAATTCTCCGCCTCCTCGAGTCCGCGGCCGCCGCTAACGACAATCGCCGCCTCGGTCAGTTCGACCACGTCCGAGCCGGCTGATTCCATGCCGACCGTCATCGCGGGCGAGTCAGGAACCTCGCCGCCGAACTCCTCGACCGTGCCTGCGGTACCGTCGCCCGCCGGGAATGCGTTTGGCCGCAGGGTCGCGACGAAGGCACTGTTGGGCTCCAGCCGTGCCAGCACCTTGCCGGCGTAGTTAGGGCGAATCCACGCCCCGCCATCGTATTCGAGCGCGTCGGCGATGTAGCCCCATCCCAGCTCCGCCGCGAGCCGCGGGCCAAGGTCCTTTCCCATCGCGGTCGCTGCTATCACGACCGCGGTCGCGCCGGCGTCGCGCGCTACCTGCGCTGCGACCGCCGTGAATTGCAGCGCGTCGTAGCTCTCGAGCGCGCTGGCGCTGACGACGCGCGGTGCGGCGAGCTGGCTCGCCGCGCTGTTCGAACCGAAAACCAGCCCGACACTGTCGCCTAGCTGCGCCGCCAGCGCGGCCGCTTGCTGCGACGCCGGCTTGATGGCGGAGCCGTCGGCCTCGCCGATGATAATAACGCTCACAATACCTTCGCCTCCGTGCGCAGCTTGCCGAGCAGCGTCGCGACCTTCGCGGCGGGCGTCTCGCCGTCGATGATTTCGCCGCCACCGCGCGCCGGCGGGAGTGACGCCGTGGCGCAAGGCAGGTCGGAGCCCGCGGCAGCCGGGACGGGGCGGTTCTCGAACGGCTTCCGCTTCGAGAACATGATATCCTTCAGCGCCGGGAAGCGCACCTTGTTCAGGTCTTTCTGGCAAGTGACCAGCGCCGGCAGTGGCGTCTCGACCACCTGCAGCCCGCCCTCGCCCTGCCGCCACGCCCTGAGCTTGCCATCAGCCAGTTCGAGCTTCGTGACCGACGCGACGTGCGGTATGCCCAATTTGTGCGCGACCATCGGCCCCGTCGCGCACTGGTAAAAGTCGATGCCCTGCATGCCGCAGAGCACGATGTCCGGTTCCAGCGCCTCCAGCGCCTCGGCCAGCGCCGCCGCGTTGGCGGCCGGCCGGTCGCCGCGGTAGCCCGGCTGGCGCAGCGCCAGCACCTCGTCGCAGCCGATGGCGAGCATCTTGCGCAGGTCAGTGTCGATACTGCTCGCCTCGGAGAAGAGTGCGACCAGCGTCACCTTGCCGCCGCCGGCCTCACGGAACTGCACCGCCTGCTCGACGGCGAACTCGTCGTAGGGGTTGACCATGTACTTGAAGCCCGATTCGTCGAGCACCCCGTCGCGTACTTCGAGTCGCGACTCGGTGTCGGGCACCATCTTCACCAGCACGGCGAGGTTCATGCGCCGCGCGCAGTCAGCCCGTTGTATTTGTTATCACGCCTCGAACTGCTTCGCCATGATTTCTGAAACGTCACGCACCACCATGTCGGAGCCGAGGCTCTTCATCCCGTCGGTGAGCATAGTCATGCAGAAGGGGCAGCCGGTGCCGACCTCATCGGCACCGGTGTCGAGCGCCTCCTGCGCGCGTATCAGGTTGACGCGCTTGTCGGCGTCCTCCTCGACCCACATCCGCGCCCCGCCGGCGCCGCAGCAGAACGTCTTGTCACGGCAGCGGTGCATTTCCATGATTTCGCCGCCGAGCGCTTGCCGCGGGGCTTCGTGGCTACCGTCGATGCGCCCCATATAGCACGGGTCGTGGTAGGTCAGCGTGGTTCCGCGGTCACTCACCTGTAGCTTGCCCTGCTCGCGCAGCTCGGCCAGCAGCTGGGTGTGGTGGACGACCTCGAAGTCGCCGCCGTAATCCCCATATTCCTTGCCGAGCGTGTGGAAGCAGTGGGGGCAGGCGGTGACAATTTTCTTTACGCCAGCCTCCTGCAGCGTCGCGATGTTCATCTCGGCCAGCATTTGGAACAGGAACTCGTTACCGCTGCGGCGGGCAAGGTCACCGTTGCACATCTCCGTCTCACCTTGGATTGAGAAATCGACGCCCGCCTGCTGCATCAGCCGCGCCAGTGTGCGTGATACCTTCTTGTTGCGGTTGTCGAACGACCCTGCGCAACCGACGTAGAAGAGATATTCGGCCGGTTCACCCACCTTGATATCGAGCCCCTCGGCCCAGTCGCCACGCGTGTGTGCGCCGAAACCCCACGGGTTGGAGTTGCGTTCAAGGTTCTCGAAGACGCCCTGCAATTCCTCCGGGAATTTTGCCGCCTCCATCACCAGGTGCCGCCGTGCGTCGGTCAGCTTCGGCACGTGCTCGATATGCACCGGACAGGCGTCAACGCAGGCGAAGCAGGTGGTACAGGCCCAGATGGCTTCCTCTGAGAAGCGGTCGATGATGCTCTCCTGCGGGGTTTCGCCCGCGAGCAGCTGCCGTCCGTGCTCTCGGCCGTAGTCCTTGACGTCGAAGATAATCTGCATTGGATTGAGCCCCTTGCCGCTCGCGAACGCCGGGCAGACGTCCTGGCAGCGAGCGCACGCCGTGCAGGCCCAGCCGTCAGAGAGCTGGCGCCAGCTGAAGTCCGTGTAGTTGCTGGCGCCCAGCACCAGGTTCTCGATGTCCAGCTCGCCAGTGCTCACCGCACGGCCATCCGTGGCCGTCTGTAGCGGCCGCTGCTTTCCGAGCGGGGCGTGGTCCTGGAACAGCACGTTGGGAATAGTCCCGAGTAAGTGCGAGTGCTTCGACTGCGGGATTTCAATCAGGAAGCCGCCAATCAGCAGCATGTGCAGCCAGTAGCTGGCGTCGACGACCGCCACGAGCGTGGCGGGCGCCATCCCCGCCATGTAGTCAGCAAAAAGCGCGCCAACCGGCTCCCAGCCGTCGCGCGCCTGCACATCGCCTGCGGGGCCGAGCATCGCCGCGCCCTCGAGCAGGAACGCAGTCACGACAATGCCCATGATGGCGAGCAGGATCAGCTCGCCCTCGATGCTTGCACCGCGTAGTTTTGAGGGCCGTAGCACTACGCGCCGGAAGAGCGCGATAGTGATGCCGGTACCCGCCATTAGGTATCCGATATCAACAATAAGGTTCCAGAAATCTTTTAAATTTCTTTCTTCGAGAAACTGAGCTAGCATTCCTCCCGTCCCTAAATCCAGGACGTCACTCACCAGCAGCAGGAAACCCCAGAAAATCAGCACGTGCGCGCCGCCCGCCAGGCGATCTTCGATCACCTTGCGCTGGCCGAGCCAGTCACGCAGGAATTCGCGCAGCCGCATCGGCCACGCGTTGAAGCGGTCGTCCGGCTTCCCGAGCCGGATGAGCTGCACGATGTAGCCCACCTGCCAGGCGTGCGCGCCGATTGCGATGGCAGCCCACGCCCCGAGCAGCCAGTACCACTCGATTCCGAAGTAGTCGTGGTAGGGGTCCATGGCCGTGCCGGTATGGTTCGCCGACCGTTAAAACCTTGTCAGTCCCGCGCCAGTTGCACCGTCACCGAGAGTTCCTGCCCATCCTCGACGCCCAGCCGGTCGCGCAGGTATTCTGGTGAAATTAGCTCGATGACCCGTCGGTAATGTGTGCGCTTGGGCGTAATCAGCGCACACTGCGATTCGCTGTAGTCGCCGTCGCTGACGCTGGCGGGGAAAAGCCAGGCGCGGCCGAAGGTACGCCCGTCCTCCTCGAAGCCGTTGACCAGCATCCCCTCGGCGGCGCGGATTGCCTCCAGTTCGGGCGTCCCCGCCTCGCCGACACGCAGGTTGAGCGTCCCTTTGTAGGGCGTCCAGCCCAGCAGCGCCTTGAATTGCGAAGTGTAGCCCTCGCGCGAAATGTAGTAGCTTCCCTCGCCGAGTCCGGTCTCGAGCACCCCCGTCAGACTGACCTCGGACTGCGCGTCGAAAATCAGGTTGTAGTCGGCGAACTCACGCCGCAGCAGGTCGCGCGCCGGCGGCAGCAGCGCCACCATCTGCCCGCCGCGCACCAGCCGCCTCTCGACCAATCCGCGGTCGGCCAACTCGAGCAGGTAGCGCGCGCCCGATTGCTGGCCGACCCCCAGCTCGACTGCCAGTTGGCCCGACGAGACGTGCACCGGCCGCCGCACCGCGCCGCGCAGCGCGAGCCACTTCAGCGCCGCCAGCAGCGCTGGCTTCATGCGCCATCCTTGAAGCGGCGCTCCAGCTCCGCCTTCTGCTCGGGCGTCAGGCTGTCCATCGCCTGGCGGGACTGTTCCATCATCTCCTGCATCACCAGCCCGTACATGACCGGCAGCGTCGCCGCGCTACTACTGCGAGCCTCGTATTCGTTGAGCGCGCAGTCCCGCTGCGCGCGCAACTTGGTGGCAGTCATTTCGCCCTCACCCAAGCCTTGACAGGCCTGGTCGACGACGTAGTATTTCTCGCCGTTGTAGCCCAGCGGATACGCCTGACAGTTGAGCGGCAGGTCGTCGTAGAGTCCGCACGCCTTGCCGTCAGCGTCGTAGACCGGGCAGCCTTGCTCATCGCCCTCGCGGGGCTTGAGCACCAGCCGCGGGAAGCCGGAGTCGGTTTCCAGCCCGAGGTGCGTCACCAGCCGCCCCAGCTCGCCGTTGGCCTGCCAGCGTAGCAGGTCCTGCAGTGTTACCGGGACTCCGTTGACGCTCGAGCAGTACTGCCCGCAACGGACGCAGTTGTAGATAAATTTAGGAGTTTCTATTTTCTCTTTGTCGGGCATACGACTACCAGTTTTTGTGAGTAGGTTGTGTGTGGTTAATAACTATGTTCCTCTAATTTTAATATAGTAATGAGGTGCAAAACACGCCAGATTTTCGATTCTACGCGTAGGAGAATAGAATCCTTTTAATACCCCTTTTGTTAGCGGGGACGGTGTGATTACCATGCAACCAGCAAAATATCAAGCAATCGCTCTTGGCATGTTCCTTATGGTCGGTGCTTTCACCGGCTGTCTGGGAGATGACGATGACGACACAACGACAGACACTACCGTAACGAAAACGGCAGTGAAAATTGGGTTCCTGAACCCTCTCACTGGCCCTCTGGAGCCAGATGCACCTGGGTTCACCTGGGCTGCGAATGAGGCTATCGCGGACCTAAACGCGGCTAGCACCACGCACACGTACGAACTTGTAGAAGTTGACTCAGCTTGTGACGGAACTCCCGCTGCAGCTGGCGCTCAGACTCTAATTGACTCTGGTGTTGTGGCTGTTGCCGGTGCGGCTTGCTCCGGTGCATCGATGGGTGCCAATGCGGTACTATCCGCAGCTGGAATTCCCATGATTTCCTACGCGAGCACTAACCCAGGTCTCAGTGACGCTACAGCGTACCCACTGTTCTACCGTATTGTGCCTAGCGACGCCATTCAGGGCCCAGCTGGCGCTGACATGATGGCAGACGGCGGTGTCACAAACGGAAGCTTGGCTATCCTGCACATGACCAACGACTACGGATCAGGTCTAGCCGATTCAATAAAGGCTGCTTGGGAAGATGACGGACACGCCCTTTGTGGTGCAGGTATGCAGGGTTATGAAGACACTGCAACGGACTTCTCTGCACTAGCTCAGAGCGTCGTCGATAACACAGACTGCACTGCAGTTTACCTGTCGTCCTACATTACAGACGCAGCAGGAATTATTGAGGCTCTGAATGACAAGGGCTACACCGGTCAGATATATGGCGGTGACGGACCTGCTGGAATCGGCCTATACGAGAAGTTAACTGACAACTCGATGGCAGAAAATATGACTGTATCTGCACCCCGTGCAGGCTCAACATATGGCACCTTCGAGGCTCGATACGACGCTGACAACGCAACAATCGGCAGCATCAAGACATATGTCTTGACCACCTACGATGCTGTCACGATCATTGGCCAGGCTGCTGCAATGTCTGGCGCAATCAACGACAACATCAAGACGACAGGAACTGGCTTTGAGGGTTCATCTGGCCTTCTAACGTTCCTGGACAACGGTGACGTTGGTGGTGCTGGATACGACATCTGTACCTACGGTGGCGCAGATGAGTCGTACACGTGCGGCAAGTACTGGACCGCCATTGGCGGCGTCCAGGATTCCTCATAAAGCCAACTGATCAAAACCAAACACGCAAAGCGCGCTGCAGTGGGCCTAGAATGGTCTACTGTGGCGTCCACCGCAGCCTTCTAACCGGGAGCGTTTGCGGGTTGCATAAAGCGCGCTGCAGTGGACTTGTAAACGGTCTACTGCGGCGTCAGAGTTTAGCATCTAGGGCCCCTTCGGTTTTTATGGGGTAAGTGTTGTAGGGCTTGGCTATGACTGAAGTTGGTCTGAGAGAACGCTGGAATTTTCTTTCTCGAGGGACTCAAAGAATAGTAATAGCTCTAGCCATAAGTTTGGATGCCTGCTTGGGTTTGTTATACGATTTCGGCTCTCTTAACCTCATAGACACGCTATTGTTTGACAATCTGCCTACAGATCTGATTTGGCTTCTCCAAACCCTTCAATTGATAGGTGTGGGTTTTGTTGTAGTTAAAGTATTCTTTGATGATTTACCTGATTCAACAATTCGGACAATTCTAATTATTACCTCTCCTTTTTCACTTATAGTATATATCTTGTTTTCTCTTCATGTGCTTCTTTTGGGGCAAGACTTGGTTGCCTTAGTAACCCTTGATTTAGGCTCATTAACGACTTCTACTCTAACTTGGTCATCGACTTATCTGGCCATTGCAGTAGGTTGTACCCTAACCTACAGTGTACAACGCTATGGAAATTTTGCACAGAGTGAATTTTTCATGCTTGGTATGTATGTTGGTATTGCCTTAATGTGGACTGATTGGCTATTTCCACTCAGTGAGGCTCCTGCTGATGGAACTCTTGTATGGTCGCTTTTCCTCTACGTACTAATTGCCGCTTTCATATTGACGGGTTTTGCCGGGATTATCATCGATCGACTTGTGTTCAAGGGCTTTCGCGATCGTAAATCTTCATCAGACATCATGATGATTGCATCCCTTGGAGTGGCGATGGTTTTGAGAGCTCTTGTCTATCTTCGATTCGGTGCAAACTCGAAGCGCTTAGTTCCAGATGCAGACTGGATGCTTAGTGAGCAGCGTTGGGAAATTCCTACTATAACTACGAGATTTAGCTTAGGAACTTCCGATTGGCCTCTTTTTGAGTACGGTGTAACAAACTATGCCTACAACAATGGCTTTCTTCCTATAGTTGTTTTTAGTACGGTAATCTTGCTTTTTCTCCTTCTAACTCGCACTCGTCTGGGTCGTCGAATGCGCGCAGTTGCCGATAATCCTGAATTGGCAGCTAGTAGTGGAATCAATGTTGAGGGTGTGCAGGCTACTAGCGCCTTCCTTTCTGCAGGAATCTCAGGAGTAGGTGGGGCTGTATTTGGTTTGACCGTGTTGTTCAATCCGCAGACCGCGTTCACACTTTTACTCCCTGCCTTCGCAGTTATTATTCTAGGCACCATAGGATCTGTACCTGGAGCAATAGGCGCCTCTCTCATCATTGGCTTCGTACGTGCAGTTTCAGAGCCAGTTCTTTCAGGAATTGGTAATCCTTTGGAGAGAACTAACTACTTCGCCTTGAGCGGAGTAATGCCCTATGCTATCATCATTGCAATTTTACTAATCATGCCAGAGGGAATCGGCAATGCCTATGACAAATGGAAGATCGAACGCCTTCGTAAACGAGCCGCATCTACAGAGAAACCCAATAGTCGCAGTTCAGCTCTAATGGGTCTGCTGTTTGGTTGGGCTGGCGGCCATCATTTTCATCAGAGACGCACTGCTCGTGGAGTTTCTATGCTGATTCTGACGGTTTTATCGTTTAGTTTAGCGAAGGCAACTTCATTCATGAGGGATCGCTCATTCGTAGGTCAAAAGGTCAATACAGCGCCAGATGGACTGGATCCATCGATGCATGCTGATTGGTTAAATCTCATTCATAATGAGCAGACTATAATTGGAACACTAGCCTCACTAGGAGATTTATTGTGGCCACTTTTACCAATTTTGATTTACTGTTTAGCACTTTATGAATCGTATCTTATTTTGAATAATCGCTACAAAGATCCTCTACAAGCTCCCATAACGCGAATTATGGATACAGTAGATGCTTTTTCTACTAAGATAGGCGGAATTTTTGTCACGGTTTCCGAATCTCGGCAAGCATCATTTTACGGAATTTGCGGACTGCTAGCGCTGCTCACTGCACTATTGTCTCAGAGCGTGCTAGTCGAATACCTTGCCTATCTAACTGCGCTTGCTGCGTTGGGAATGGCCGTATGGTGGCCAGAGCAACAGAGAAATGCTACATCTGGAAATAATAAACTCCTAGAGTATGTGAACCAATCAATATCTTCCTTGGGCATATTAACAACGGAAAAAATAAAGAAGATAAAGTCTAATTTCTATGAGAAAATTGGTGCTGAATATGGAGTTGAATCGGAAAGTGGATCAAAGGCAATGTTCTGGATATTGTTGGGAATTCTGACTCTTGTTGTTATTTGGCTTCCCTCGGTGAGTTACTTCGGCAAGGTATTACAGGTGTCTAATTTTATTGTTACACTATCCATCTTCTTGATTTTAGCTTACTCATTGAATCTTCATACGGGTATGACCGGTCTTCTCAATTTCGGAATTATCTTCTTTGCTGCTGTCGGTGCTATCGTAGTTGGAATCCTCACTGCGCCTGGTGAACTCTATGGTTATGATTGGCCAATCTTACCTGCACTTATTGTTGCAATAATAATTGGTGCAATATTCGGCTGGCTTCTTGCTTATCCTACTGCTAGACTTCGTAGCGATTACTTCGCTATTATCACTATATCACTTGGAGAGATAGTAAGGCTTTTGCTTATGGGCGAGCCTCTTTTGAGAGCTGGAGGTAATCGTTCTGCAATCGGCATTCAGAGATATCCATTACCTCTGCGAGAATGGTGGTTTTGTGGTTCAGACCCCCCCCTCACATTTACAGGAGATAAACTTTCTCCGGTTGGCTGTTCAACAACTTCTGGAATAGACAGTATGGCAGTAACTGTTGGTGATATAATCGGATTAGGTCAACCTGCACCATATATGTTGCTGCTTGCCATAATTGGCTTGTTAGGCGTTGCCTTTACATGGAAACTTCTCAATTTATTATTCGAATCACCTTGGGGGCGTATACTGCGCTCTATCCGCGAGGATGAAGAGGTCGCTCAGCATCATGGACACGATATTCTAAAATACAAAGCAGCAAGCCTTGCATTTGGAGCAGGAATAGCCGCATTTGCAGGAGCTCTATGGGCATGGAAACTGACTGGATTTCAACCTAGTTTCATGTCACCGGCCAAGTCAACTTTCCTGGTTTGGGCTGCCTTTATTATTGGAGGTGCAGCAAATAACCGTGGCATGTTGATTGGAGCCATGATTATCACACTGACGGATTTCTTCTTCAATGTCTTGGTTGCAGCCCAGGGAAGCTCAAGCCTTCCTCTTTCTGGTTTCGCTGATTTAATCGATGAAACATTCATGTGGTTGGTAGAAAGTCCTTTCCAGGTTGCAGCTATTCTAATGTTTTTAGCGATAATAGGGGCTATTCTAAGAAATATAAACACCGCTGAAACCTTATTCTGGTTTTCGGCAGTTTTCATAATCTGTGGAGTTATATTCGATCAGCGCTCAATTGACCTTGTATTCCCAGAAATTCTTGGAGGAATCGAGACAAAGATGGCTTACGTCAAGCTCATGCTCATTGGTCTTCTGATAACGATGTCGCTCAAGTATAATCCTAAGGGGATGCTCCCTGAAGTCCCTTATCGACCAGCACGTCCTAAGGAGGTAGATTCTGAATGACTGCTGTAATGAAAGTCGAAAATCTGCGGAAGGAGTTTGGTGGGCTCGTTGCCGTCGATGATATTTCATTCGAGGTTAACGAAGGAGAATTCATTGGACTTATTGGACCTAATGGATGTGGTAAATCTACTACTTTCAATTGCATAAGCGGTTTACTCAATCAAACATCAGGAAAAATTGAAGTATTTGGTACGGATGTGTCGAAAATGAGGCCTGATGAGATTCAAAGTCTTGGCGTTACTAGAACCTTCCAGCATACACGTTTGTGGCGTGAAATGACTGTAATCGAGAATCTCCTCGTTCCCCCAAGAGACCAGTTCAAACCAAGTCTCACGGTTTCCGAATTTAGAAAAGCCTCATCTTACGGAATTTGTAGCATGCTAGCGCTGCTCTCTGCACTACTGGCTCAGAGTATGCTAGTCGAATACCTTGCCTATCTAACGACGATTACTGCGTTTGGGATGGTAGCGTGGTGGTCAGACCCACAGAGACATGTTTGGAATTCTTTGATTCAAGGAAGAAATAATCCGCCTGAGATTGAAAGATTATCCAAGGCTTATTCGACTCTTGACCAGTTAGAAGTACCTCATATGGCCCCTAATCTTGCAAATGAGTTATCAGGAGGTCAAAGTAAACTTGTTGATATCGGTCGCTCTATGATGGGCGATCCACGACTCCTACTTCTTGACGAGCCAGTAGCGGGTGTCGCTGGACCTTTGGCGATGAAGATATTCGCCAACCTTAGAAAACTTGTCGATGAAACTGGAGTATCTGTTCTAATTATTGAACACAATATGGATTTTATCTTACGACAGGGCGTTGACCGTATTGTAGTTATGAACGAAGGAGAACTTTTGATGGTTGGAACACCGGATGAAGTTCGATCGAATAGAGCAGTGATAGAGGCTTATCTTGGTTCTGGAGGAGATACAAGAGAGGATTCAGAATGACCCGAGTTCTAGAGGTATCAGGACTTACTGGTGGCTATGGTTCAGTACAGATTATCTATGGAATCGACTTATACGTCGACGAAGGAGAATTTGTAACAATCATTGGACCTAATGGATGTGGCAAATCTA
>Ga0187827_10006880_pt1 | contig 12824 bp, 14 predicted proteins | sample ETNtaG_39_FD_167969 | JGI IMG/M metagenome (GOLD analysis project Ga0187827, IMG submission 167969) | Marine microbial and viral communities from oxygen minimum zone, Eastern Pacific Ocean - ETNP2014_SV_150_PacBio MetaG (Illumina Assembly) | ecosystem: Environmental > Aquatic > Marine > Hypoxic... | reverse complement strand
TTATGATGATTATGCTCATCATCCTACTGAAATCAAAGCTAGTTATGAAATTGCAAAGCATATTGCAGAAAAAAAAATAATTGTACTTTTTCAACCGCATAGATTTTCCCGCACAAGAGATTTGTATAGTGATTTTATTAAAGTATTAAACAAAATTGATATACTCTATGTATTGGATATTTATGCAGCAGGTGAAAATTCAATAAAAAAAATAAACTCAAAGAATATTGTAAAGGATCTTAGGAAAAAAAAACAACAAGTTTTCTATATTAGTAAAAATGAAGATATAAATAAAATCTTATCTTCATTTTATGATGACAATAACTTAATAGTTTTTATGGGAGCTGGATCCATTACACATAAAGCACATAAATTGATCAAGGAAAATAATGTACGAAAAAATTCTAGAAATTTCAAAAAAATTAAATAGTAAATTTTTGTTTGATTACGATATTTCTAGATTAACTTGGTTTAGGGCAGGTGGAAAAAGTGATATTTATTGCATAGTTAGAGATGAAAGCGAACTTGAGATTATTTTAAATAATATTGGTGATACGCCTTTTTTGGTTATTGGCAATGGATCAAATCTATTAATAAGAGACGGAGGATTCAAGGGTTTGATTATTAAATTAGGAAAATCGTTTAACAATTTATTTATTGAAAATAATAAAATTATAACAGGAGCAAGTATTCTTGATGTTAATTTAGCTAAATTTGCTTACATAAATTCTATAAGAAATTTAGAGTTTTTTTCAGGCATACCAGGAAGCCTTGGAGGGGCTATCAAAATGAATGCAGGATGCTTTGGTTCAGAAACTAAAGATGTTCTTTTTAGTGCGACAATAATGAAAAATAATGGAAAAAAAATAGTTATTGAAAATGATGAATTAGAATTTTCATACAGAGAATCAAATATATTAGATAATGATATTGTAGTCGGCGCTGCATTCAATGTTGAGCTTGGAGATAAGAAAGAAATTAAGGAAGAATTAAAAATAATTAAAAATAATCGAGAATCATCTCAGCCAATTAAAACAAAAACAAGCGGAAGTTCATTCAAGAATCCTACCGGAGTTCACGCAGCAGAGTTGATTGATTTGGCAGGATGCAAAGATTTAAAGGTTGGGGATGCGGTTGTAAGTAGTAAACATGCTAACTTTTTGATTAATACTAATAATGCAACAGCAGCACAAATTGAAGATTTGGGAAAACTAATTATTGAAAAAGTTTATAACAAATTTCAAATTGTACTTGATTGGGAAATAAAAATAGTTGGAGATCCGTATTAATGAAAAAAGTTTTGGTTCTAGAAGGGGGTTTTAATGAAGAACATGAAGTTTCTCTTAGAACTTCTAAAGAAGTTCAAAAATCTTTGAGAAGATTGAAATTAAAATTTGAAGTACTTAAAGTAAATCCAAAAAATTTTTCTGAAAAAATTAAATTATATGACAAAGATTTTTTATGCTTTAATGCGCTTCATGGAACTTATGGCGAAGATGGTACAATACAAAAAATTCTTGAAAAAAATAAACTTTCTTATACGCATTCTGATTCTAAAGCTTCAAAAATAGGATTTGATAAAAATTTGACTAAATTAAAAATTAAAAATAGTAAAGTTGTTACTCTTGAATCAATAATTCTTGAAAGAAATCAGATTAAAATCAATCTATTTTATGAAATATATAATAAGTTAAATTCGTTTGTATTAAAACCTGTTTCAAGTGGATCTAGTTTTGGAGTTAAGATATTCAATTCAAAGAGTGATATTAGTAAATTTTTTTTAAATTATGATAATGAAATAAATAGATATAAAAATCATAACAAACTAATGATTGAAAAACATATTCGAGGTAAAGAATTAACTGTCAGTGTATATGAAAATAAAAAAACTACACAAGCTGTAGAAGTAACTGAAATTTTTTTCTCACGTTCATTTTTTGATTATAAAGCAAAATACACTAAAGGATTATCCAAACATATTTTACCAGCGAAATTACCAAAAAAAATGTATAAACGATGTTTATCTTTTGCAATGATTGTTCATGATAAATTGGGATGTAAGGGAATAAGCAGATCTGATTTTCTTTATGATGAAAAAAATATTTATTTTCTTGAAATCAATACTCAACCAGGATTAACACCTATCTCTTTAGTTCCTGAGCAATTAAATTATAAAAATATTGATTTTGATACGCTTATAAAAAGAATTATAGAATCCTCCTTGTGATCAAAAATAGAATAAATAAAAAAAAAACTAGTGTATATTCCATAATTAGATCTACAGTATTAATCGCATTTATTGTTGTATTGTTTTTTATTTTTTTTGATATTTACAAATCTAATACTATAAAAAAAGTATTTGCTAATAATATTGAAAAATTTTCTAAAAACTATGGCTACTCTTTTACTAAAGTTAATATAAATAAATTAATTAATGTTAAACCTGAGGAAATTGAAAAATATTTCACTAAATATTATGGTAATTCAATTTTTTTGATCCCAATTGAAGAAATTTCAAAAAATTTATATCAAAATAAGTGGATAAAAGATTTTACAATAAAAAATGATTTTAAAAATACCATTAATATAAATATTGTTGAATCAATTCCAATAGGAATTTATTTTAATGATGAAGATAACTTTTTGTTTGGTAAAAATGGAGAAATAATCGATTCTGTAAATTCAAATTTTAATTTATATTTTCATCTAATAAGATTTGAAGGTAACAATTCATTATTAAATGCAAATACTTTTTTAAATTCATTACCATTATTATTTCAAAACGAAATTAAAAAGGCTATTTTTATTAACAATAGAAGATGGGATATTATACTTAGAAATGGTATAAATTTAAAGTTGGCCGAAAACAACATATTAGATTCATTTAATAATTATGATAAATTTTATAAAAGTATATCTAATCAAGATTTAAGAGAAATTGAAGTGATTGACTTAAGAGTTCCTAAAAAAGTAATTATAAAATTTATAGTAAAAAATAATGATTAAAGTCGGAATAGATATTGGTAATTCAAAAATTTCATCAATCGTATGCGATATTAAAACTGATGGATCAAAAAAAATTTTATCTTTTATAAGCAATCCTACAAAACATGTTAATAAAAGCTTAGTAACTGATTTAGTCTCAATAAAGGATGAAATACGCATGACAATTAGTGAAGCTGCTAAAGAATCTCAGACAGATATAAAGTCTGTAAATCTTAACTTATCAGCTGTTGAATCTTCTTCTATATTTAGTGAGTCCAAAATAAATATTTCAGGAAAAATGATAAGTGATTTGCATTTAAAAAAGGCAATAAATCAATCTGATATTCTTGAGACTGTTGAAAACTATGATATCATTCAGAAATTTATTTCAAGTTATGAACTAGATAACAAATTTTTTCCAAATAGCCCTATAGGAACATTTGGGGATAATTTAAAAATAAATTTTTACAAATTTGCAGTTAAAAAGAATTATACAAATACTCTTTCAAGCTTGTTTAAAAATTTAAACATTCATATTGAAAATTATGTACCAACACCCTTATCCTCATCATTAGCTACATTGAATTTTGATGATAAACTTTTGGGAGCTATATGCATTGATTTGGGGGCATCTTCGTCATCTGTAGCTCTTTTTGAAAATGAAAAACTTATTTTTATGGATGCAATTAACATAGGAGGAAAAAGCATCACTAATGATATAGCAAGAGGGGTTTCAACAAATTTAGAAAGTGCAGAACGACTTAAGACTCTATATGGCTCTGTTATATCTTCACCTAGTGATGAATATGAACTTATAGAAGTTCCTTATTTGAGTAATGAACCATTAAAATTTAAACAAATTAACAGAAGTACTATAAACTTAATTATAAAAGCAAGAGTTGAGGAAACATTAGAGTTAATTTGGCAAAAATTGAAAGAATATAATTTTCACAGGAAAAAGATAAAAAATTTAATTATAACAGGTGGAGGAGCCTCACTTGAAGGCATAGCTGAATATGCAAAAATTATTTTCGATAGTAATGTTAGGATTGGTGTGCCATTATCGATTAAAGGTTTGGATAAAAAATTTATAAATCCTCAATTTTCTCAGACAATTGGAACAATTTTATACAATAAATCAGACTATGAGATTGAATTCTTGCAAAATAAAGAAAAATACCAAAAAAACACAGTTTTAAGCCGTTTTTCTTCTTGGCTTGATGAATATATTTAGTTATAAACTACAATATATAGTATAATTCATTGACGATCTCGACAACAAATCGTTAATAAAATAAAAAAATCGGCGGAGAAAATTAAATGACAATAAATATTTCTATACCAAATGAAGGCCCTAATCTACATCCTCAGATAACTGTTTTGGGAATTGGTGGATCAGGAGGAAACGCAATTAATAATATGATGAACTCAAATCTTGAAGGAGTTGATTTTTTAATTGCCAATACTGATGCTCAAGCATTACAGATTTCAAATTGTAAGAAAAAGATTCAACTAGGTATAAAAAATACCAGAGGTCTTGGTGCTGGTATGCGTCCAGATGTGGGGAGAAAAGCTGCTGAGGAAGCAATTGATGAAATAAATGAAATGCTTGAAGGTAGTCATATGCTATTTATTGCAGCTGGAATGGGAGGTGGTACAGGAACTGGAGCATCACCTGTTATTGCTAAACTAGCGAGAGAAAAAGGAATTCTTACTGTGGGAGTAGTTACAAAACCCTTTCATTTTGAAGGAACTCAAAGAATGCAAATAGCTGATAAAGGTTTGGAAGAACTTCAACAATATGTTGACACTCTTTTGGTCATTCCAAATCAAAATTTATTCAGAATAGCTAATGAGAAAACTACTTTTGCAGATGCTTTTAAAATGGCAGATGATGTCTTATATGCAGGCGTGAGAGGGGTGACCGATCTTATGGTTCAACCAGGTTTAATTAATCTAGATTTTTCTGATGTAAAAACTGTGATGAGTGAAATGGGAAAAGCGATGATGGGAACTGGTGAAGCATCTGGTGAAGGGAGATCTGTTGCAGCTGCAGAAGCAGCAATTGCAAATCCTTTAATTGACGATGTATCTCTTAAGGGGGCAAAAGGCTTAATTATAAATATTACTGGTGGCAATGATATAACTTTATATGAAGTAGATGAAGCTGCTAACAGAATTAAACAAGAAGTTGATGAAAATGCAAATATTATATATGGCACAACTTGTGATGATCGTTTGGAGGGAGTTGTAAGGGTAAGCATTGTTGCGACTGGTATAGATCTAAACAATGCTGTATTTCCAAAACCTTTAGAATCATCGTCGAGTTTATTGATTGATAATTCTGTGTATCAAAAAAAATCGGATGAAGAAGAAAAAGATAACTTTATAGGTGATAATGCGGATTTAAATCCTAATTTTATCTCTTCTTCTAAAGCAAATGAACACAATGAAGAAGTTGCTGAAAAAATTAACGAAAATGTATTATATACAAAAAATAATCAAGAAATAACAGATCAGCCCAATATTGAAAATAATGATCTATCTGCTAATCCTGATAAATATGATAATTCTGAAGTTATTTCAAGTATTGAAGCCTTAACCCCATCAGAATTGACTGAAGAAATGTCTGAACATATTGAAACAAAAACATCTGTGAAAAAACTTAGTCTTTTTGATAGTATTGAAGATCAACCTTCTAGTGATAGTTCAAAAAACATTCAAAAGGAGCAAAAAACTGAACCTATGATTGAAAATAAACTAAAGGATGAAGATTTTACTTCTGAGCAAGATATATCCGAGAATGAGTTTGGGCCTGAAGAAATAGAAACTGATAAGGATTTAAATCAAGAAACTGACGAAGATCTCTTGGATATTCCAACTTTTTTAAGGAGGCAAGCTAATTAAGTAGCCGTTAATAGAGAAATAATCAGTAATATTCAGTTAATTGTATAAATGTATAAAGAAATATATTTATAAAAGTGCTGTAATACAGCACTTTTTTTATAACCTATGATTGCTTCAACATTTTTTAAACAAAAGCAAAAAACAATTAAAAATGAAATTTCTTTTTCTGGCATAGGTTTACATTCTGGAAAAAAATCTCAAGTAATTATTAAGCCAAGCGAAGTTAACTCAGGTATTAATTTTTTAAGAACTGATGTTAGCGATATCAGAAAAAATGCATTAATAATGGCACTATGGCATAATGTTTCATCAACTACCTTATCAACTACTATTTCCAATGGAGATGTTTCTGTATCCACAATAGAACACCTTATGAGTGCTTTATCAGGAATGCATATAGATAATGTTTTAATTTTAATTGATGGTTCTGAAATCCCCATTATGGATGGAAGTTCAAAACCTTTCGTAGAATTATTTGAAAATGCAGGTTTAGTAAAACAAGATGAATACCGAAAAATATTAAAAGTAATAAAGGAAGTTGAAGTATCAAACGGTGATAGTTCTGTTAAAATATTACCATCGGATTATTTTTCTATTGATTTTGAAATAGTTTTTGATAGCCAATTAATCAATAGTCAATCGTGCCAATTACAACTTATTAATGGCAATTATAAAAGTGATGTTGCTTCCGCAAGAACATTTGGATTTGAAAAAGATGTTCAGAAGCTTAGAGCAAAGGGATATGCCTTAGGTGGAAGTTTAGAAAATGCCGTAGTTGTTGGAGATAATAATATACTTAATAAAGGTGGTTTGCGCTTTAAAGATGAATTTGTTCGTCATAAAATTTTAGATTCGATTGGAGATTTATATTTAGCTGGCTATCCAGTTCAAGGGTACTTTAGCGGAAAAAAATCAGGCCATTATTTAAACAATCAACTCTTAAGCAAACTTTTGTCAGATCACACAAATTTTGAAATAATCTAATTTTTTTATATCATTTTTTTAGGTTGAACTATTTTGTCAAATTCTTTTATTGATAAAATTCCTAGTTTATTTGCAGATTCTCTCAAACTTATATTTTCTTTAAAAGCTTTTCTAGCTATTTTTGCAGCATTATCATAACCAATATAATTATTTAGAGCAGTGACGAGCATTAAAGAGTTGTTTAGATTTTTACTAATACGCTTATTATTTGCTTTAATGTCTTTTAAACATTTTTTATTAAAACTCTCGATTGAATCAGATAATAAATTAATAGACTGAATAATATTATAAATAATAAGTGGTTTAAATGCGTTTAATTCAAAGTGACCTTGGGAGCCAGCTATAGAAATACTTATGTGATTTCCCATTACTTTAGCACAAACCATAGATAAGGCTTCAATTTGTGTTGGGTTTATTTTTCCTGGCATAATGGAAGACCCTGGTTCATTTTCAGGAAGCTGGAGTTCTCCTAATCCTGATCGTGGACCTGATGCTAAAAAACGAATATCATTGCTTATTTTTAATAAAGATACTGATAGAGTATTTAGATCTCCCGACAAACTTACTAATGGATCATGAGATGCAATTGATTCAAATTTGTTTGGAGATGGTAAATAATTTGTTTTTGTTAGTTTTGAAAGATATTCACAAAAAACTTTATCAAAGTTTTTTGGGGCATTTATACTAGTTCCAACAGCTGTTCCTCCTTGGGCTAAAAAATATAACTCTTTTTTTGTGTTTAATATTCTAAGCTTATTGTTTTTTATTTGCTCGAGGTATCCAGAAAATTCTTGTCCAAGAGTAATAGGAGTAGCATCTTGGGTATGAGTTCTTCCAATTTTAATTATTTTATTAAATTGTTGAGATTTATTTTTTAACTCTCTAATCAACGAATCAAGGCTCAAAATTAATTTTTTTTCTAATAATTCATTAGATGCGATATGCATAACTGTTGGAAATGTATCGTTTGAAGACTGGGATAAATTTACATGATCATTAGGATGTACAGGATCTTTAGATCCGATTTCCCCTTTTAATATTTTAATAGCATAATTACTTATAACTTCGTTTGCATTCATATTGGTCTGAGTACCTGATCCTGTTTGCCAAACTTTTAAAGGAAATTCATCAATAAATTTTAAATTAATTATATGATCGCAAGCTTCGGTGATCGCTTTTCCGATTTTATTACTTAATATGCCTAATTTCATATTAGCTAATGCCGCAGCTTTTTTTTGATAACCTAAAGCAACAATTACTTCTTTAGGCATTATTTCATGACCTATTTTAAAATTTTCAAGAGAACGCTGTGTTTGAGCCCCCCATAATCTTTCAGAATCAATTTTTTTGGGACCTAGAGAGTCATTTTCAATTCTTTTTCTTTTCATATTAAATAAAAAATATTATCAATCACTGTTCTTATATCATTTACTAAATATTAAGATAAGAAAATATATATATGAATAAATTAGTATTATTACGCCACGGCCAAAGTCAATGGAATCTAGAAAATCGCTTTACTGGCTGGAAAGATATCGAATTATCAGAAAATGGAATATTAGAGGCCAAGGAGTCTGGAAGACTTATAAAAGAAAAAAAAATACCAATTGATATAGTATACTCTAGTGGTCTTAAACGAGCTATTGATACAGCCACTATTGCTATGAAAGAGGCTAATTACGATCATTTATTCAATAATGGTGAATTAATTTTAATAAAAAATATAGCAATAAATGAAAGAGATTACGGAGATCTTACAGGCTTAAACAAACAAGAGACAGCTAAAAAATACGGAAAAGAACAAGTTCATATTTGGAGACGTTCATACGATGTTAATCCTCCAGGTGGAGAGAGTCTAAAAAATGTTGTTGAAAGAGTTAAACCGTATTTTGAGAATACTATCAAAAATGATTTGGAAGATGAAAAAAATATTCTACTATCCGCACACGGAAATTCTTTGAGAGCATTATTTCTAATTTTAAATTTTTATACTGCTGAAACAATCTCTACAGCAGAAATACCAACAGGGAAACCTTTTATTATTGAATATGAGAGTAACAAAATAACTGATAAATATTTTGTTTAAATTAATTTCTAAATTTGTTAAGATCTATTATATTATCTTTTTTTGAATATTCTTTAGTTTTTAATTTTTTTTTATTTTTATTTTTGCTTTTATTATCTGTTGCCTTATCTTGAATTAATTTTAATCCAAAATTAGCATAAGGATCAGCAAAAGATATTACAGAACTAAAAGGAACAATTAAATCCGTTTTAATATCATTAAAGGATAGTGTTATAGTAAAATGATTATTTGCAACATTATAATTCCAATATTCATATTGAATAACTATTGTCATTTCACTTGGAAATTTATCTAATAACCATTGAGGAATAATTACTTCTTTGTCATTCGTTTTTAATGTAATGTATAGATGATGACCTTCATGTAAACCATTTTTTTTTATATTTATTAAAACATCTTTTAAAACATTGATCATGTTCTTTTTTAGAATTTTTGAATAATTTATTTTCATAAATAAATGTGGGGATTTTTGTAAATAACAAAATCTTTCCTAACACCCCAATATAATATTTTATATAAATTCTATACAAAAACTTTATATACCAATTTAGTGTTTTAGAGTATTTTTGCTTTAAATCTATATATCTATACGAATAAGGATAATAATTTTTTAATTAATAAAATAAATATAAGAAAAATTAATGAAGAAAATAATTGTTTATACTCATCCTGACTGTTTGCTTAAAGATAATGGTCCAAATCATCCAGAAAAAAAAGAACGTTTACAGGCTATTCTAAAATCTATTCAAGATATAAGCTGTATTGATATAGAAATTAAAGATGCACCATTAGCAGCTGTTGAGGATATTTGTCTGACTCATCCTGTAACACATATAAACAATATTTTTTCATTAATTCCAAATTCTGGATTAGTGGGAGTGGAAAAAGAGCCATATGCCGATACACTTTTATGTTCTTATAGTAAAAATGCTATTTTAAGGGCATGTGGAGCAGGGATTGCAGCTGCAAACAGCCTTATTCATGATAATGAAAAAAGAATATTTTGTGCTATTCGTCCACCTGGTCATCATGCAGAAACAGTTAGAGCAAATGGTTTTTGTTTTATAAACAATATTGCAGTTGTTGCTAGATATTTACAAAATAAATATAAAATAAAAAAAATTGCAATAATAGATTTTGATGTTCATCATGGAAATGGTACGCAAGAAATTTTTTATCAGGACAAAACTGTTGCTTATGGTTCTGTACACGAGCATCCATTATTTCCAGGAACAGGTTTGGTACAAGAAAAAGGAATAGGTAACATTTTCAATGCACCAATATTAGCAGGAACAGATGGAAAAGATTATATAAAGATATTAGAAAATAGAGTTTTAGACAATATTGATAAATTTAAACCTGAAATTATATTAATATCCGCTGGTTTTGACGCACACAAAAGAGATCCTCTAGCAAATATTAATTTAGAATCAGAAAATTATAATCAAATAACAAAGATGATAATAGAGATAGCTAACATACATTCTCAAGGAAGAGTAATATCATTTTTAGAGGGAGGGTATGATTTGATGGCACTTTCCGAAAGTATTAAAGAGCACTTTTTGGGGTTAATGGAAAATTAAATCAGTGAGGAGTTCTGTATTTTTGTCGGAATAATTCTCTATATTTCATTATAAAAAAAAACAATAGTGCGAAGTAAAGTGCGAAGTGAATCCAAAATTTTATATTTTAGTTTTTTTTAAAAAAAAAATATCATCATCTTCATTTTTTTCAACAAAAACAAATTTATTATTATAGAACTTATAAGTTGAGTAATTTAACTTTCTCATAAATTTTTTAATCTTAAAAAATTCTTTATTTTTTTCAATTAAAATTATTGGATTATTTTTTTTTATATGTTTTATACTTCCCTCCAAAACTTTTAATTCATATCCTTCCACATCTATTTTGATGAAGTCTGAGGTTAAATTAAAACTATCCAATTTTTTAATTATTACTCTTTTTTTTTAATTTTAATATGAGTATTTCTTAAATATTTATCCAAATAATTTTTTATATTTACTAAATTAAATGAATTTAAACTATCTAAATTAATATTTTTAAAAAAAGGCATATATAGATCACCTTCTCCATCAAAATTTCCAAGTGCAATTTTTTTGAAAAAATTATTTTTATTATTCTTTCTGTTTTCCAAAATTGGATCAAAACAATGAATAGTTAAATTGTTATTTATTTTTTTTATTAATTTATATGTTTGGAAACTGTTTGAAGCAATATCTAATACATTTTTGAATTTTGAATCTTTTAAAAAAACATATTTTTTTTTTCTATAAAAGTAATAAAAGAAATATTTCTTTTGTAAAACTTTGAAAAAAATAAGTATAAAAAAATATTTTTTCTTATAATGTTATTAATTATATATTCAATCATATGTGCTGATAATTTTACCAGAAAAAAATTTTAAAGTATTATAAAACAGAAATATTTTAATATTTCACTTTTTTTATAACTATTTCTAAAAAATTTAAAAAAATATTATATTTTGAGGGAGCGTTCTGTTTCTTGTCCTATAGTTAATTAATATCAGAAAACAACACTTTTTCAAAAAATTAGTGCAAAACTTCATACTCTGCTTCCCACTTTTTGATGATTTTTTAAAAGATGACTTTGTGCTTTACACATTCTATTGAAACTATTTCCTGATATTTTTGTTGAATTAATTTATTAATTGTTTTTTTACTTACTGTTTATAAAGAAACACCATATAATTCTAATATGAAATGGTGCATGGTATTTTTTATACTTTTCATGTCTGATGATTTAATAGCAAAAGAGAAAAATGAATTGGAAATATTTGCTGACAAATATCTAGAGACATTTCAAGATAAACTTTCCTATAAAAAATTTAGAATGGTTCTTGATGTGGATAATAGCGAAATTGTTATCGATAAAAAATATGGTATTTTTAAATATACATTTGAAGAATATCATATTGATAATGGAGAAATGATCATTGAAAAAAGTTTTGATAAAATCTTTTTTCAACTAGTAAACGACGATGCGAATCCTTTGTTTACAATAAATTATAAAATTACGTTTGATTGATTTTTGAAAAGATGAATTTGTGCTATGCTATAAATAGTCTTATGAACAGAACAATTATTAGAAGCATAAAACTTAACGATAAAGAAGATTGGAAAAAACTCTATCACGGATATGCTGAGTTTTATAAAGTTAAGATGACACAGACTATATTAAATACTGTATGGAGTTGGTTGACAGATGAACAACACGAACTCAATGGTTTGGTTTGTGAGTTTGAAGAAAAAATAGTTGCCTTTGCTCATTACAGAAGAATGCCAAGTCCTTTAAGAGGAAAGGATATTGGTTTTTTAGATGATTTGTTTGTTGCACCTGAATTTAGGGGTTTAAAAATTGGTGAACAAATAATTTCAAAACTAAAAACGATTTCTACAGACAAAGGGTGGGGTTTGGTTAGATGGATAACTCGTAATGATAATTTAAGAGCAAAATTCCTATACGACAGAGTTTCAAACAAAACTAATTGGGAAGTCTATGAACTTTAAAATTTATGACAATTTTAATTAAAGAATTATCAGATGAAGAATTTCAGGTTACTGTAAACGCAAAAAACTCAACAAGTCATAATGTAACTCTGACTGATGACGTTCATCAAAATTTGACAAATGGAAAAGTAAACAAAAAGGAATTGATTGAATTTAGTTTTAAATTTCTGTTGGAAAGAGAACCTAATACTTCAATTCTATCCTCGTTTGAATTGAGTGTGATATCTGGATATTTTCCTGAATATACAAAGACTGTCAAGGAATGGAGTGCTAAAAATTGACATTAGATTTCAAAATAAATAAATTAAAAACAA
>Ga0187827_10006873_pt1 | contig 12828 bp, 11 predicted proteins | sample ETNtaG_39_FD_167969 | JGI IMG/M metagenome (GOLD analysis project Ga0187827, IMG submission 167969) | Marine microbial and viral communities from oxygen minimum zone, Eastern Pacific Ocean - ETNP2014_SV_150_PacBio MetaG (Illumina Assembly) | ecosystem: Environmental > Aquatic > Marine > Hypoxic... | reverse complement strand
TTATCAAACTCACTCCAAAACTTTTCTTTAGTGATTTTTGTTCCGGGTAACAATTCAGAATTTACAAAAGTTACCAGCTTTTCTGAAATAGAAAGATTTTTAATTTTTATGTATTTTTCTCTCATTTTAACTACCATATAAGATATATTTTTCTAAATAATATAACTTTTTGGCCTCAAAACAGTCAATTTATTATTAATAATTTTAAAATAATTAACATTTTCTTGCCTCCTTTTGCATTATAAACAATATAAGAAAAATATGAAAAATTATTTAAATTTTGAGTCTGAAATTAAAAATTTAGAAACAGAGCTTGATAAACTTAAAGACCCATATAATCAAGAAGGTTTATCAGAGGTTGATACTCAAAATATTTCTAAACTACAAAACGAAATAGACTCTAGGTTAAAAGATGTTTATTCAAAGCTAAATCCTTGGCAAACAGCTCTTGTTGCGAGACATGAAGATAGACCTAAAGCAAAGCATTTTATAGATAATCTTTTTGAAGATTTTATTTCTCTTTCAGGTGACAGATTTTATGGGGAAGATAAATCAGTGATATGTGGTTTTGCAAAATTTGATGACAAATCAGTCTTAGTGATAGGCCAAGAAAAAGGAGAAGATTTAGAAAAGCGAATTGAAAGAAATTTCGGCATGATGAAACCAGAAGGATATAGAAAATCAATTAGACTAATGAAACTTGCTAATAAATTTAAAATTCCTGTGATTTCATTTATTGATACTCCAGGTGCATATCCAGGAGTGGGTGCAGAAGAAAGAGGTCAAGCAGAAGCAATTGCAAGATCAATTGAATGTTGTATGGAATTAACTGTTCCAACAATATCAATAATTATTGGAGAAGGTGGGTCAGGAGGAGCTATAGCTTTAGCTTCTTCTAATAAAGTTCTAATGTTAGAAAATGCAATTTACTCAGTAATATCACCAGAAGGATGCGCTACAATACTGTGGAAAGATCCAAAAAAAACATTAGAAGCTTCAAAAGCAATGAAATTATCTGCAAAAGATTTGTTGAGTCTAAAAATTATAGATGAAATAATCCCTGAGCCACTTGGCGGCGCCCATAGAGATAAAGATTTGATTTTAGATAATGTAAGAAACTCAATAAGAAAAAATTTAGATTTTTTCTTAAATATGGATAAAGAAGAGATTTTATTGCAAAGAAAAAATAAATTTTTATCTATTGGCAGAAGCAAGGGCTTTATCAGCAGTACAAATTTAGCAGATAATTTATCTGTGAAAAATAATTTTACCCATAAAGTAATAAATATTTTTTTAAAATACAAAAATTATATATTAATTTCTTTAGTGATTTTAATACTGATAATATCCTTTTATTTTTTATAAAATACCACAGCAACGCTTATATTTTTTGCCAGATCCACAAAAGCAAGGTTCATTTCTACTCATTTTTTTTCCAATATATTTAGGATCAACTTCGACTGGCTTAATTTCTTTTTCTTCATTTCTTTCTGCAATTGTAAGATTCAATAAAATAGTAATTAAATCAGATTTTAATTTAAATAATAAATTTTCAAACAAAGAGAAAGCTTCTTTTTTATATTCTATTAATGGATCTCTATTTCCATAAGATCTTAATCCTATAACTCCTCTTAATTGTTCTAAATATTGGATGTGAGACTTCCAGTTTTGGTCAATAAGTTGTAATAGTATTCTTTTTTCTAATTCTTGAGCTTGATTTTTGCCCAATCTTTCTTCTCTTTCAAATCTTTTATTAGAAAATTTATCTTTAATTTTATTTTCAAAATTTTCATCTTTAAGTTCTAGAATTGAGCTTATTTCTTTGTCTTCAAAAGATTTACCCAAAATAGACTTTATTTGAACAGAATGTTCACTATTATTACCTTTTGATAAATTTAATTTTTTCAAATCTATTAATTTAACAAGAATTTCATTCAGAAATTCATTAGAATATTCAAATGTATTATCAGCACCAATTATATTATTTCTTTGACCAAATATAACTTTTCTTTGATCATTAAGAACATTATCAAATTTTAGTAAAGTTTTTCTTATATCAAAATTTCTTGCCTCCACTTTTTGTTGTGCTCTCTCTAGTGCTTTATTAATCCAAGGATGATCAATGCTTTCTCCATCTTTTAAGCCTAACTTTTCAAGTATATTGTTCATTGATTCAGATCCAAAAATTCTCATTAAATCATCTTCAAGGCTTACAAAAAAAATTGAACTTCCTTCATCACCCTGTCTTCCAGACCTACCTCTTGCTTGGTTGTCAACTCTTCGACTTTCCATTCTTTCTGTTCCAATTACAAATAAACCACCCAGTGATTTAATTTCATTTTTTTCTTTATTTGACTTTGGATTTATTCCTCCTAATTTTATATCTACACCTCTTCCCGATATACTTGTTGTTATAATTACTGAATTTTTTGTACCAGCATTTGCAATAATGTCAGCTTCTCTTTCATGATTTTTTGCATTTAACACTGTATGTTTTATGCCTTCCTTTTTTAATAACTCCGAATAGTGTTCTGATTTATTTATATTTGCAGTAAATACTAATAAAGGTTGATTTTTTTTATTACATTCACTTATTTTTTTTATTATTGCCTCATCTTTTTCTTTTAATGATCGAAATATTTGGTCATTCCAATCATTTCTTATCATTTTTTTATTTGTAGGAATTACAATTACAGGAAGTTTATATATCTCAAAAAATTCTTCAGATTCTGTTGCGGCAGTACCAGTACAACCAGAAAGTTTTTCGTAAAGTTTAAAATAATTTTGGTAAGTTATGGAAGCAAGAGTTTGGTTTTCATTTTGTACTTCAACTCTTTCTTTTGCTTCAATGCTTTGATGTAGCCCATCACCAAATCTTCTTCCGGGCAGTTGCCTTCCTGTTTGTTCATCTATTATAATTACTTGTCCATCTTTAATAATATAATCTCTACCATTTAAATACAAATAGTTAGCTCTTAATGCTTGGTTAACATGGTGAACTAAATGCAAATTATTTGGATCATAAAAATTATTATTTTTTAAAATTCCAGCATTAGATAAAATTTTTTCTATATGATCAATACCCCGGTTTGTTAACAAAACATTTTTATCTTTTTCATCAATTTCAAAGTCATCTTGTTTTTTTAAATTTGTAATAAATTTATCTATTGCTAAGTATTGATTTGTTTTATCTTCTATTCCTCCAGAAATAATCAAAGGAGTTCTAGCTTCATCTATTAAGCAAGAGTCAATCTCGTCTACTATCGCAAAATTATGTCCTCGTTGAACCATAGATTCAAATGAAAATTTCATATTATCTCTCAGATAATCAAAACCCAGTTCACTATTTGTGGCATAAATTATATCACAATTGTAATTTAATTTTCTATCTTCATCAGTTTGATCGTTAGCAATGTATCCTGCGGTTAAACCTAGCAAATTATAAATTCCTTTCATGTTTTCACAGTCTCTTTTAGCCAAATAGTCATTAACCGTAATTATATGTACACCTTTTTTTGTTAAAGCATTCAGATACGCAGCCAATGTAATTGTTAAAGTTTTTCCTTCTCCAGTTTTCATTTCTGCTATTTTATTTTCGTGAAGAACAATTCCACCAATAATTTGAACATCGAAATGACGCTCATTGTTAATTCTTCTTGATGCTTCCCTTACTAGCGCAAACGCTTCAGGAAGTATATTTTCTAAAGTTATTCCATTTTTAATTTTTTCAATAAATTCTTCAGTTTTTAATGGAAAAGATTTATCTTCTAATTTTAAAGTTTGTTCCTCTAAATCATTAATTTTTTTTGATAATTTGTTTAATCTTTCTAGCTCTTTCTGGTTACTAGATTTGAAAAACTTTGATAAAAAATTAAGTGGATTAAGCATCAAATAAATATATTGTTATTAATTTAAATTTAAGGCTAATATAGTTATTAAGTCAAATTTTTAAATAGTATGGCAATTAATTTAAATAATTTATTTAATTCATTGAACAAAAACTCAAAAATGGGTGATTTTCAAGATCTAGATCATATTGATGGTTTATCAGTATCAACAACATGTGCAAATTTATATTCACAAAAAAGAGATGATCTTGTAATGATTTATTTTAGAAAAGGAGCTACCCACGCCTCTGTTTATACTCAATCAAAATTAATTTCAGAAAATATAAAGTGGAATTTAAAAATAAATAAAAAAAAAATAAAAGCTCTATTAATCAACGCAAGAAATGCTAATGCTTTTACAGGCAAGGATGGTTTTAAAGCACTAAAAATATTAGCAGAATATTTATCTGAAGAATTAACAAAAAAACAAAATGAAGATGAAGACAAACCTGCAAAGATTGAGCAAGATGAAATTCTGTTTGCTTGTACAGGAACAATAGGAGAAATTTTTCCAACAGAAAAAATAAAAAAAAGTATCCCAGATTTAATTAAAAAAATTAGTTATACTCAAAATAAATATGTATGGATGAAAGCTGCAATTGGCATACTAACAACCGACCTCAAACCTAAACTCGCAATGGAAGAATGCTATATAGGAAATAAATTAGTAAAAGTTTATGGAATTGCAAAGGGATCTGGAATGATTTATCCTAATATGGCAACAACATTAGGATTTATATTTACCGATGCAACAATTTCATCATCAATCTTAAATCAACTATTAAAACATAATATTCAAAAAACATTTAATGCTATTTCATGCGATGGCGACACAAGCACAAATGATATGGTATCTATTTTTGCAACTGGAGAAGTTGAAAATATAAGCCTAAATAGCTCAAAAGATAAAAAGTTATCTGAATTTAATTCTGCTTTATTTAATATTCTTCTAAACCTTTCAAAAAGAGTTGTAGCAGATGGCGAAGGAGCTTCAAAATTTGTTACGGTAAAAGTTGAAAACTGTAAAACAGAAGAAGAAGCAAAAAAAATATGTTTTTCAATTGCAAATTCCCCTCTAGTTAAAACTGCTATTGCCGGTGAAGATCCTAATTGGGGAAGAATAATTATGGCAATAGGTAAATCTAATGTAAACTTAAATCCCAACAAATTATCAATTAAATTCGGTAATATTACAATTATTGAAAATGGTAAGCTATCTTCATCTTATAATGAAAATGAAGCTGCAAATTATATGAAGGAAGAAAAAATAGATTTATTAGTAAATTTAAATTTAGGCAAAAAAGAATTTACAGCTTACACAATGGATCTGACCAAAAAATATATTGAAATAAATTCAGATTATAGAACTTAGATTATTGAAACAATTTAATTAATATTTAAATAAAAAATATGATCAAATATAAACTATATTGTAAAAATTGCTCTAAAAATTTTGAAAGTTGGTTTGCATCCTCAAAAGAATTTGAGAAACTAAAAAAATCTAGGCTTTTGAATTGCCTATACTGCAATTCATATAAAATTGAAAAATCATTAATGGCGCCATCAATTATTAATAAACAAAATAAGAATAACTTGGACTCAAAAAAATTTACAAAAATAAAAAATAAACTTAAAAAATATAAAAAATTTATTCAAAATAACTTTGATTATGTTGGCGATAATTTTGCTTATGAGGTTAGATCTATTCATTATAATCACAAGAAAAGAGAAAAAGGAATTTATGGAAAAGCATCAGTTAATGAAGTTAAGGAGTTATCAGAAGAGGGAATTGAAGTAGGGACTATACCTTGGGTAAATGATAAAGAAAATTAATTTTTTTTGAATTGAGTTATGTAGTTTACGGAATCGTCTTTTGAAATTATCCATTCATTTTTTAATATATTAAAAATGACCCCATCTATTTTAACTAAATCTAAATTATTTTTCTTACCTATGTAAATTAGTTTTTTAGGTTCAACAAATTTATTCCAATCGTGAGTTCCTATTGGAAGCCATTTGAGAATGTATTCTGCCCCAACTATAGCAAATAAGTAAGATTTAATTGTTTTGTTTAAAGTTGAAACAAACATTAAACCGTTTTTTTTTAATAATAAAGTGCTTTTCTTAAAAAAAAAATTTAAATCATCTACATGTTCAACTATTTCCATATTTAATATTACATCAAATTTTTTATTTAAATTAATTTTTTCTGGAGATGAACATTTGTAATTAATTTTTAAGTTATTTTTTTTTGAATGATAATTTGCAACATCAATGTTTTTTTTAGAAGCATCGATTGCAGTTACTTTTGCTCCCAATCTACACATTGGCTCAGATAATAGGCCTCCACCACACCCAATATCTAAAAGTTCAATATTTTTTAAAGGTTGTGATTTAGAATTAATATTGAAATGATTCATCACCTTTTCCTTAATATATTTTATTCTTAAAGGATTAAATTTATGCAATGGCTTAAACTTCCCTTCCACATCCCACCATTCATCGGCAATTTTAGAAAATTTTTGTATTTCTTTTTTATTTACTGTATCCATAAGTGATTGACAGTTGACATTACAATTAAGATGTATTTTATCAAGATATTTATTTAAATAAAAAATTGATCAATGAAAATTGTAGTATTAAAATTTGGAGGAACTTCTGTTGGCTCAACTGATAGAATTAAAAAAGTTTCAAAAATAATTATTTCTTATGTAAAAAAAAAATATAAAGTGATTGTAGCTACTTCAGCAATGAGTGGTGTAACAAATGAACTTGTAAAAAAGTCAAAAGAAATTTCCAATAACTTTGTGGCAGAAGAGTATGATGTTTTAGTTTCGGTGGGAGAGCAAATGTCATGTTCATTAATATCAGGAAGACTTAATCATCTAGGATATAAATCTAGGTCGTGGCTGGGGTGGCAAGTACCAATTTTAACAACAAGTAGTCACTCTTCAGCAAGAATTAAAAACATAAATAAAAAAAATATTATAAAATATTTAAAATCGGGCGGAATACCTATAATAGCAGGATTTCAAGGAATAAATTCTAATTTAAGAATAACAACAATTGGCAGAGGAGGAACTGATGCAAGTGCAATTATGCTAACAAGATTTTTTAAAGCTGAAAAATGTATAATCTATACTGATGTAGATGGGGTTTACACAACAGATCCAAATAAAATTAGGAAGGCAAAAAAAATTAAAAAAATATCGTATGAAGAAATGCTTGAAATGTCATCGTTAGGAGCAAAAGTTATGCAGCCGCACTCAATTCAAGATGCCAGGTTAAATAGAATTGATATTGATGTTAGATCATCATTTAAGAAAGTTTCTGGAACTTTAATTACAAAAAGAAAGAATATATCAAGAAGCAAAATTATAAGAGGAGTTTCATTCACAAAAAATGATGCTAAAATTACTTTAGTTGGTGTAAAAGACAGACCGGGTGTTGCAGCATCTATATTTGAACCACTTTATAAGAATTCAATCAATGTTGATATGGTTGTACAAAATATTTCATCAAATGGCAAAGAAACTGATTTAACATTCACAATCAAATCTGAAGATTTGTCTAAAACTGAAAAATTAGTAAAAAAGAATAAAAAAATAAATTTTAGAAAAATAATAGTTGATAACAAAGTATCAAAAGTATCAATTATTGGAGTTGGAATGATTGCAACACCAGGAGTTACTTATAGAATGTTTAATGCTCTTGCAAAAAAAAATATAAATATTATTGTAATTTCGACATCAGAAATTAAAATATCAGTTCTAGTGAATAGAAAAGACTTAATTAAAGCTGTTTCTGTTTTACATAAAGAATTTAATTTAGAAAACTAAATCAAAAAAAATGAGCATAAGACCTTTTAGGGACATAAAAAGAAGAGTCACAAAAATTATTAAAGTAGGAAATGTTAAGGTGGGTGGTGATAATCCGGTTTCAGTTCAATCGATGACAAATACATTAACTAGCGATATAAAATCTACAATAGAACAAATTAATAAAATTTCTGAAACAGGAGCTGACATAGTTAGAGTTTCTTGTCCTGATAAAGAATCTTCATTAGCTTTAAAAGAAATAAAAAAACATATTAATTTACCACTTATAGCTGACATACATTTTCATTATGAAAGAGCTTTAGAAGCAGCAGATAATGGAGCTGATTGTTTAAGAATTAATCCTGGAAATATTGGTGATAAAAAAAAAATTAAAGAAATAGTAAATGCTGCAAAAAATAATAATTGTTCAATTAGGATCGGAGTAAATGCTGGATCTCTAGAAAAAGATATTCTTGAAAAATATAAAGAACCTTGCCCTGAGGCGCTAGTTGAAAGTGCAATTAGAAATATAAAATTAATTGAAGATGAAGATTTTTTTGATTTTAAAATTAGTGTAAAATCTTCAGATGTCTTTTTATCAATCAAAGCTTATAGACTTCTATCAAAAAAAACTGAATACCCTCTACACTTAGGTATCACAGAATCAGGAAGTTTTTTGCCAGGAAGTATAAAGTCTTCAATTGGCCTAGGCACTTTGTTAATGGAAGGAATTGGTGATACAATAAGAGTTTCTTTATCAGATGATCCAGTTGAAGAAGTAAAAGTAGGAAATGAGATATTAAAGTCTTTAAACTTAAGATCAAGAGGTGTGAAAATTATTTCCTGTCCATCATGCGCTAGACAAGGATTTCAAGTAATAGACACAGTAAAAATTTTAGAAGAAAAACTGTCTCATATAAAAACCTCAATTTCATTATCTATTATTGGATGCGTCGTTAATGGACCTGGTGAAGCTTCTTTGGCGGATATTGGAATTACAGGAGGTGGAAAGGAAAATAATATGCTTTATATTAAAGGTATTCCGTCTGAAAAAATCTTAAACAAAGACATCGTATCAAAAATAGTAGAACTTGTTGAAAAAAAAACCACTGAAATTGAAAACCAAAAATAATGATTCCATTAAAAAAAGTTGAAGATTTAATTCAAAAACACAAGAATCTTGAAAATGATTTATCTTCAGGAAATATCGATAAGAAATTGTTTGCCGCTAAATCAAAAGAATATTCTGATCTTAATGAAATAATAAATAATGTAAAAAAATATTTAGATTTTGAAAAAAATAAAAAAGATTTAGAAAAAATTATTAACGATACTTCTAGTGACAAAGAAATTAGAGAAATGGCTGAACTAGAGCTAGAAGAATTAGTAAAAAATAATGATTTGAATGAAAAAAAAATAAAATTGTTTTTACTCCCAAAGGACAATGCTGATGCAAAAAATGCAATAATAGAAATAAGAGCTGGTACTGGAGGGTTAGAGGCAAGTCTGTTTGCATCAGATTTGTTCAAGATGTATGAAAAAGTTTGCCACAAAAAGAAATGGATTTTGGAGATAATAAGTATTTCCAAAAGTGAGGCAGGAGGATTAAAAGAAGTTATTGCTAGCATTAAGGGTAAAAATATTTATTCTCTTCTAAAATATGAAAGCGGAGTTCATCGTGTCCAAAGAGTTCCGGATACAGAAACCCAAGGAAGAGTCCATACTTCGGCTGCTACAGTTGCGGTTTTACCAGAAGCAGAAGAGGTGGATGTCAAAATTGAAGAAAAGGATTTAAGAATTGATGTATTTAGAAGCAGTGGTCCTGGAGGACAAAGTGTAAATACCACAGATTCTGCTGTAAGAATAACACACATTCCCACTGGAATTGTAGTAAGTCAACAAGACGAAAAGTCTCAAATTAGAAATAAAGAAAAAGGTTTAAAAATACTTAGGTCAAGAATCTACGAACTAGAAAGACAAAAGATTGACGAAGAGAGATCAAAGGATAGAAGAAATAAGATAGGAACAGGCGACAGATCTGAAAGAATAAGAACATATAATTTTCCGCAGGGCAGAATAACAGATCATAGAATCAATCTTACGCTACATAAGCTCGAAGAATTTTTGGAAGGAGAAAATTTTGAGGAGTTGATTGAAAATTTAACTCTACAAGCTCAAGAAGAAGAATTAAAAAATTTAAATTAATATGAATTGTCAAGAAGCACTTAACAAAGGAATAAAAATATTAAGATCTAATAATATAAAATCATTTAATTTGGATAGTGAAATATTATTAGCTTTGTCACTAAAATTAGATAGATCCAGATTGTTATTAAACTTAAATAAAGAAATTAAAAAAAATCAAAGCGAAGTTTTTTTTAATTTTGTTGATAGAAGAAAAAAAAGTGAACCTATTGCTTATATACTAGGCTTCAAAGAGTTTTGGAAAAATAATTTTATAGTTGATAAATCTGTTTTAATTCCAAGGCCCGACACAGAGATAGTGGTAGAACAAGCTTTAAAAGAGATAAAGGTAAATGAATCAAAACAAATTCTGGATGTTGGAACAGGTTCAGGATGTATAATTTTATCAGTTTTAAATGAAAGAAAAAATAGCTATGGTTATGGTATTGATATTTCTAAAAAAGCAATAAACTTGGCCAAAAACAATGCAAAAATACAACACTTTAGGAATAGAATTAAATTTTTTAACTCTGATATTGACAATTTTTATTTTGGTAAATATGATTTAATAGTATCTAATCCTCCATACATAAGAATGTTTGATATAGAAGCTTTGGATAAGGATATAAAGTTTTTTGAACCTAATTTAGCTTTAAACGGAGGAGTAGATGGTTATTCAAAAATTAGGAAAGTAATAAAAAAAAGTTCTTTACTTATAAAAAAAGAAGGTAAATTAATTTTGGAAATAGGATTTAATCAAGTAGTTAAAACAAAAAAGATTTTAAAAACTTATGGTTTTTATGTAAATAGGATTGTTAAAGATTTATCAGGAATAAGCAGATGCATTGTTTCAACAAAATTATAATCAAATAATATAAATGAAAAATTATAAAAATAACTTTAGAAGAAATAGATATAAAAATCATATAGATAGAAATCATCAAAAAAATGGAAATGGCTCAATTTTAATTAATGATTTTCAAAATGGATCAAATTTTCAGAGAAAAAATTATGGAAGAAATAATCACAATGCATCAAAATTAATCGAAAAATATTCTAACCTAGCTAGAGAAGCCCTATCAAATGGTGACAAAATTTTATCAGAAAATTATTTTCAACACGCTGAACATTTTGTAAGAGTTCTTGAAGAAAAAGAGAGTTTTTCAAATATAAAGCAAGTTATAAAAGATTCAAAACCTAACCCAGAAATAAATGATCAAGAAAAAAATGTTGAAAATGAAAATAATTTACAAAATAACAAGACTAATTTAGTTTAATAAATAACTATTATTGAGAATTAATTAATTCAGATTTTAAAACTTTTAATTTAATTTTACTTAACTCAAATAATTTTCTTTCTTTTTTTTTCAATATTTTTCCAGAAGGTAATTTTAGTTTTTGTGAATTTATTTTTTTACCGTTAACAATTACTTCATAGTGCAGATGAGGACCAGTTGATAATCCAGTTGACCCTACATATCCAATAATCTGCCCTTGTTTAACTCTAACACCTTCTTTTATTCCTCTACCAAATTTTGACATATGTGCATAAACAGTAGTGTAAGTTGAGTTATGTTTTATTTTAACACAGTAGCCACCTCCTCCACACCATCTAGATCTTATTATTTTTCCATTTCCCGAAGCCATTATTGGAGTGTTCATTGGTGCAGCGAAATCAGTTCCTTGGTGCATTTTATTAAATCCTGATATTGGATGTTTTCTCATTCCAAAATTTGACGAAAGTCTTGCACCATTAATTGGAGTTTTCATTAGACTTTTTTTTACACTTTTCCCGTATTCATCAAAATGTTCAAATCCATCCTTTGTTTTAAATATGTATAAGTTATTATTCTTTCCTTGCAGAATTAAATTTGCATACAAAATATTTCCAGTATCTAAAATTTGATCTTTAGAATCCATGAAAGATTCATAAATAATTTGAAAGCTGTCATTTTTCCATATATCTCTTTGGAAATCTACTTGAAATCCATAAATTCTTGCAAAATCAATTATAATGTTTGGAGGTATACTTATACCGGTGGCACTTGCATATAAACTATTTTTTATTTGGGATTCTTTATATACAAAAATTTTTTTTAAATTTTTTTCCACTTCTTTATATTCAAATGTATTTGACTCTCTGGCCGGTCTTAAAAAAACTATGTGATTTAATTTTGATTTTTCAATTAGTATTTCCATAACTTTAACTGGCTTTGCATTATCTAATTTAAATTTGATTTTTTGACCTTTATGTAATTTATGTGTAAATTTATATTTTGATAAATTATTATTTATAATTTTTATTTCACTATTTGGTATGTTTATTTTATTTAGAATTTTTTTAAAAGCATCTCCTTTTTGGACGATAAAAATTTTATAAGTAAATTTTGGATTTAAATTATTAATAATTAAATTTGTTGTTTTTTTTAAATATGTATTTTCAAAAAAATTTGAAAAACTTTCTTTTTGCTTTGCTTTATTTAAAGTATAAAAATTTGTTGCCAAAATTGAGAAAAAAACTATTAAGATTAAAAGTACAAAGTTAAAATTGTTTTTAAACAGTTTATTAATTTTATTATTTATCATCGGTTAGAATTAGCAAAAAAACATTGATTTTTGTATGTTTTTTGACTTTTTTTTTATATCTAATTACTTGATTTCCTTTTAATTTATACTATAAGCGTCACACTCAACGTAGAAAAGTTGTTAATTATTAGGCTTTTTAGCCTAATTAGCTATTTTATTTGTAAAAATTTAAGAAGAGAAGTGTGGACGGTTAAGGTTACCAAAATTTGTCGTACACACTTCAAACATATATAAATTTTATTCTTAGAATTTATATAGAAGCTAGTGTGCGCCGTTTTTAAACTTGAGAGTTTGATCATGGCTCAGAACGTACGCTGGCGGCACGCCTTATACATGCAAGTCGAACGAAGTAG
>Ga0187827_10006872_pt1 | contig 12831 bp, 10 predicted proteins | sample ETNtaG_39_FD_167969 | JGI IMG/M metagenome (GOLD analysis project Ga0187827, IMG submission 167969) | Marine microbial and viral communities from oxygen minimum zone, Eastern Pacific Ocean - ETNP2014_SV_150_PacBio MetaG (Illumina Assembly) | ecosystem: Environmental > Aquatic > Marine > Hypoxic... | reverse complement strand
TATTATATCTTATTGGGTAAATCATAACCAATGCGATACGCAAAGCATTTTTACACAAGTAGCAAATATTAATTTAATGGATAGTAGTACAGCAGAACATTATGTTTGGAAAAACGGATTAAATGGAGTAGAAGTTGAACATTTCAAGATTATTGATGGAGGTCATACTTGGCCTGGAAGTAATTTTCCAAATAGTAATGGCCTTACAAATTTTGATATTAATGCTTCTGTTGAAATATGGAGATTTTTTTCAAAATATGATATTAATGGCTTAATAAGTACTTCAACTTTTATTGCCGAGATAGAAAGTAAAGGAAAGAAGCTAATTAAAGTTGTAGATGTATTAGGTAAAGAAAGTTTACTTATGAGCAATACTCCTTTGTTCTATATCTTTGATGATGGAAGTGTAGAGAAAAAACTAATTATTAAATAAAAATATTATCATGAGAAAACTTTTCCTTCTATTCTTTTTACCTATTACACTATTAGGACAAACTCTTGATTATGAATTAGTATTTAATTCTACTTCACTTTCGTATGTAGATATTCCTAATGTATCAGGGCTTGTAGCTAATAAAACAACTTTTTCTATAAGTGGATTGGTATATCCTCAAACGGATAACAGCCATAGTGGGCTTTTTGGCTTTAGAAATAATACAGATGCGGATTTTTATTTATTACAATTAACAAATACGAATAATGTAGAAGCTAGATTTAGAAATAGTGCAGGACTTAATTTTGATATTGTTGCTATGAATTTATTAGATTTTGGGCAGTGGCAACATTTGGCATTTACTTATGACGGAAGTTATATTCGACTATATAAAGATGCTAATCTTGTAGATAGCACAGCTGCAAATGGCACAATTATGCAGCCTACACAATCATTTAAATTAGGAGCTTTAGATTGGCAAGGAACACTATTTCATATGATGGGAAATTTAGATGAAATAAGATTGTGGGATGTTACACTTTCTACAAATGAGATAAATAATTGGATGTGTATTGGTCTAGATTCTACCCATCCTAATTACACTAATCTAATGGGTTATTGGAACTTAAATGAGGGCATTGGTTCTTATACTGATGACCAGACAGCTAATGGAAATAATGGCACACTTCTTGGAGGAACAACATGGCAAACATCTTCTAGTTGCCTTAGCGGAGCAATTCTTTGTGGTGATGTTAATGAAGATGGGGTAGTAGATCAAACAGACGTTATAGATATCAATAGTTATATAATGGGTGGATTTGTACCAGTATTTAATCTTTGGGCAGCTGATGTTAATTGTGATGGAACCATTAATATATTAGACATTACAATGCTTAATAGCTTCATATCTAGCACAGGATCTCTAAATTGTTGCTCTACTACAGCACCACAAACTTATGTGCCAGATAATAATTTTGAGGCTTATTTAGAGATTAATGGAATGGGTAATGGAATACCATACGATGATAGTGTCTTCACATCAGCTATTGATACATTAACCTATCTGGATATATCTATGGGAGCTGGAACGGCAACTGGTATTTTTGATTTAACAGGAATAGAAGATTTTACTGCTTTAACTTATCTGGATTGTGCTGGTAATCAACTAACTAACCTTGATGTAACTAATAATATTGCTTTAACTTATTTGAATTGTGGAAATAATTTGCTCACAAGCCTTAATGTAAGTGCTAGTACTGCTTTAGATCAATTGCATTGTCAAGACAATCAGCTCACAAGCCTTGATGTAAGTCAAAATATTGCTTTAACTGTATTGAGTTGTGGTAATAATCAACTCGCAATCCTTGATGTAAGTCAGAATACAGCTTTAAATAGTTTACAGTGTCAAAATAATGACCTCACCAGCCTTGATGTAAGTAATAATACTGCTTTAACTTATTTGGATTGTGCTGGTAATCAACTAACTAACCTTGATGTAACTAATAATATTGCAGTATTTAATTTACAATGTCATTATAATGATCTCACCAGCCTTGATGTAAGTAATAATACTGCTTTAGCTCTGTTGTATTGTCACTATAATCAACTCACAAGCCTTGATGTAAGAAATGGAAACAATGATAGTATAATTGATTTTAACACAATAAACAATCCAAATCTTATATGTATAGATGTAGATAATGCAGCATGGTCAACAGCTTATTGGACATTTGCTAATGGTAATATAGACCTACAACATTATTTTAGTAATAATTGTAGTGGAACAGGTATTGAAGAAAACTCTACAAAAAAAGAGCTTTTTAGAAAAATAGATGTATTAGGAAGAAAAACAAAGAACAAACCTCTATTCTATATATATGATGATGGAACAGTAGAGAAGAAGATAATTATTGAATGAGAAAACTAATACTGCTATTAGGATGCTTACCATTTTTAACCCTCTCTCAGAATATAGACCATTGGGAGACTGTTATATTTGATAATGATATTTGGAAGTATTTAGAAGGCACATATGAGCCTGATACAAATTGGAGGAAATTAAACTTTAATGACACTACATGGTTACAAGGTCAGGGAGGTATCGGTTATGGAGATGGTGATGATTCAACTATAATTTCATCTGTAACTTCTTTATATCTAAGAAGAACTTTTACTATTGTAGATACAGCAGATATATTAGAAGCCATACTTAATGTTGATTATGACGATGCCTTTGTAGCTTATTTAAACAATGTAGAGATTGCAAGAACTAATATTGGGACTATTGGAGACCATCCTTCCTTTAATCAAGGATCAATATCTTTGCATGAAGCCCAAATGTACCAGGGAGGTATGCCAGATCAGTTTGTTGTAGACTCACAAATTTTAAAGAATAACATCTTGCCAGGAAACAATGTGCTTTCCGTTCAAGTACATAATGATAATATTAGTTCATCTGATTTGTCATCTCGTATTTTCCTTTCTTTTGGGATTGCAACAAATAGTAGTAACTACTTTGCAAATCCATCTTGGTTTCAACCTCCTCTTATTTTTACCTCATCTAACTTACCAATTGTAGTAATCAATACTCTAAACCAAACTATTGTAGACGACCCAAGGATTGTATGTGATATGGGTATAATTGATAATGGATTCGGAAACATCAATTCTGTAAATGATGTGTTTAATGATTATAACGGAAAGATTAGTATTGAATATAGAGGAAGTTCTTCCCAATCTTTTCCGAAAAAAGCATATGCTTTAGAAACACAAGATTCTATTGGAAATAATAATAATGTCTCACTTTTAGGAATGCCTATAGAAAATGATTGGATATTATACGCTCCATATTCAGATAAATCCTTAATGCGTAATTTTTTGACTTTTGATTTGGGACGAAAAATGGGAAATTATTCACCTAGAACTGTGTATTGCGAGCTAGTTGTAAACGGAGATTATAAAGGCATCTATATCTTGATGGAAAAGATAAAAAGAGATAACGATAGGATAGATATTGCCAAATTGGATACTAATGATTTGGCTGGAGATAGTTTAACTGGCGGATATATTATTAAAGTCGATAAATTTACAGGTGTAGGAGGTTGGGGGGATTCTTGGCAATCTAATTATAATACAATTGGTGGAAATCCTCTTACAATTCAATATCACTATCCAGAGTCAGATGAAATGTTGCCTCAACAAAAAAGCTACATAGAATCTTATGTTGATAGTTTTGAGTATGCTTTAAGCGCATTTTTTTTTGCAGACACTACAATTGGCTACAACAAATACATTGATGTTAATTCCTTCATAGATTTTTATATTGTAAATGAACTTGCAAGAAATATTGATGGCTATCGATTGAGTACTTTTATGTATAAAGACAAAAAAAGTAATGGAGGGAAACTAGTTGTAGGGCCACTTTGGGACTTCAATTTAGCTTACGGTAATGCTTCTTATTGTTCCGGTTGGGATCCTAATGGTTGGGAAGAGGATGGTAATTGTACTGATATAGGTAATAATCCTTTTTGGTTCTCTCGTATTTTGGACGATACTATGTATCAAAATAAACTAAAATGCAGATGGGAATATCTTAGAGCAAAAACCTTACATAAAGATTCACTTTTTAATTTTATTGATAGTATATCATTTTATCTAGATTCCGCTCAGCAAAGAAATTTCCAGAAATGGGATATCTTAGGAACTTACATTTGGCCCAATTATTATATTGGTAACAGCTATCAAGAAGAAATTGATATCTTAAAAGATTGGCTTGAAGATAGATTGGTGTGGTTAGATAGTAATATGACAGGGAATTGTTATATAGTCTTAGGGTGTACTGATCCACTTGCTTGTAATTATGATCCACTAGCAAATACTAATAATGGAAATTGTAATTATAATTCAGCATCATATGACACCCTTGTTTCCAATATTAGTATAAATTGGAATGGCTTGATATTAACAACTTCTGGAGATTATTCAGTTACATTATTTAATTCAGTTGGTTGTGATAGTATTGTAAATTTAAACTTTACATTCAATCCTACATCAGTAATAAATTACAATAGTACTAAACAAAGAACTTTAATCAAAATGACAGATATTTTAGGTAGAGCAACCAATATTCAAAAAAAACGTACGCTTTTTTATATCTTTGATGATGGAACAGTAGAGAAGAAGATAATTATTAAATAATGAAAAACACACTTTTTATTTTAATGCTTCCACTTTGTAGCTTTGGGCAATTTACCTTTGTTCCAGATGATAATTTTGAGCAAGAATTGATTAATCTTGGTGTGGATTTGATATTTGACGATTATGTGGAGACTGCTGCAATTGATACAATCACTTATTTGTATGTTTCAGGATACAATATTGCTAATTTGACAGGTATTGAAGATTTTGTAGCTTTAAGTGAACTTTCGTGTGCAAACAATACTCTTTCCTCTCTTGATTTAAGTAATAATTCTGCTCTTTTTGAAGTGAACTGCAGTGTAAATCAACTTATATCTTTAGATGTAAGAAATGGAAATAGTCAAGGTTTATTGTATTTCACAAGTATGAATAATCAAATGTTAAATTGTGTAGATGTAGATGATGTAAATTGGGCAAACAATAATTGGTCAAAAGATACATGGACATCATTTAGTAATAATTGTAGTGTCTCAGGGATAAATAACAATAAAGGCCAAAAAAAGAAACTGATAAAAGTATTAGATATTTTAGGTAGAGAAATTACACCAAAACCAAATATCCCTCTTTTGTATATTTTTGATGACGGAAGTGTAGAGAAAAAGCTGGTTGTTAAATAATCTAACTATTTTCTCTCGGATGATTTTAAACTAAATAGTCATATTCTATTTCTAATTTGCGTAACATTCTTCATCTTTCTTTTTTCTAATAAATTCGTTTACTAAATTTTTCTATATTTACTAAAAAACTAAAACCTTTAACCTTGATAAGCCAAACTATCATATTTTTAGCGGCTTTTCTTCTTATTGCAATTGCTGCAAATAGGGTGTCGTTTGAGTTTCAAAAAGTTGGACTGCCATTAATAACAGGAATGCTTTTAATTGGGATAATTGCTGGGCCATTTGTTTTACAAATGTTTCCTAAAGGGGCACATAAAAATCTCGATTTCATCAATGATATCGCTCTTGCATTTATTGCTTTTGCTGCCGGTTCTGAACTATATTTAAAAGAAATTAGAAGCAGAATCCGACAAATAGCATGGATTACTTTCGGACAATTGGTTGTAACCTTTCTATTAAGTGCTTCCATCGTTTATTTTATTTCTAATCAGATAACTTTTATGTCCGTTTTACCTCAAAAAACTAAGTTAGCTATTTCCATTCTAATGGGTGTAATCTTTGTAGCTCGTTCTCCATCTTCTGCAATTGCAATTATCAATGAGATGCGTGCAAAAGGACCATTTACACATACGGCATTAGGTGTAACAGTAATTAAAGATGTTCTAGTGATAATTTTATTTACCATTACTTTTGCTATAGGAAAGTCTCTTGTAAATGGTACTGAAATGGGTTTTGGTTTCGTACTTCTTTTGCTGATTGAATTGGTAATTTCTTTCATGTTAGGCTTTGTACTTAGTAAGATAATCTCTTTTTTATTATCAATATCGATAAATAAGAAAGTAAAATCGATTTTACTTTTAATTATTGGATATTTAATATATGTATTGGCACATTATGTTGAAATTCATTCACATAGTATAATAGGTGTAAGTTTACTTATTGAACCTTTAATTATTTGCATAATAGCTGGATTCCTAGTGTCAAACTTTTCTAATTATCGTTTTGAATTCTCAAGCATTATTGAAGAAGTAGGTCCTTTTGTTTATCTGGCATTTTTCACTCTTACAGGTCTTTCTCTCTCTTTTGATGTTTTACTTTCTGTATGGGAAATAGCAGTTTTATTATTTTTTGTTCGATTAATAAGCATTGTTGTAGGGTCATTAATTGGTGGTGTTATAGCAGGAGATTCCATGAAGTTTAATTTATTAGGATGGATGCCATATATTACGCAAGCTGGAGTTGGTTTAGGACTAGCTACCATTGTGGCAGCCGAATTTCAGATTTGGGGTGAAGAGTTTTTAACCCTTGTAATTGCAGTAATCATAATTAGTCAAATAGTGGGTCCTCCACTCTTTAAATGGTCAATAAAGCTTGTAGATGAAGATCACACAAAAGCAGACTCTAAGGATGGTGATGATGTGAGAGATGTAATTATTTTTGGATTTGAGAACCAATCTATTTCTTTGGCTACTCAGCTTAAAAATCAATCTTGGAAGGTGAAGATAGCAACCCAGAGATCTAAAGAAACAATAAGAAAAATTGAAGATGTAGAGATTGCTCATATTACGAGATTAACAAAAGAATCATTCCATACTATCGAGTGTGAAAAGGCTAATACCATTGTATGTTTATTATCGGATGAAGAAAATTATAAAATTTGTGAGATTGCATATGAGTATTTAGGCACAAAAAACATTGTTGTTCGTTTACATGACAGAAATTGGCTTGAGAGATTTCATAAATTAGAAGCTAAAATTGTAGAACCAAATACTGCTATGGTTAGCTTACTTGATCATTTTGTACGATCTCCTCAGGCTACATCTCTCTTACTTGGTATGGAAGAAAATCAAGATACTATTGATGTAGAAATTACAGATGACAATATACATGGAATGGCTCTTAGAAATTTACGTTTCCCCTCTGATGTTACTATTTTGTCGATTCATAGAAAAGAAAGTGCACTTGTTTGTCATGGTTTTACTCGGTTAAGAAAGGGAGATGTAGTTACTGTTGTTGGTACCATTGAAAGTTTGGAGAAAGTCAGTCTCAAGTTAGGTAATTAATTTATTTTTGCTCAAAATGATTTTTGATGAAGAAATTAATTTTATCTGATATCCATGAGAAATTAAAAGCAAAGATGATTGACTTTGCTGGTTATTATATGCCTGTGCAATATGAGGGTGTAAATAGTGAGCATGTAGCTGTTCGTGAGAGCGTAGGCGTTTTTGATGTTTCGCATATGGGAGAGGTTTTTATAGAAGGAGAAGAATCAGAAGAATTTTTGCAATATATAACTTCCAATGATGTAAGTAAATTAACTCCAGGGAAAGTGCAGTATAGTTGTTTGCCAAATAATGATGGTGGTATTGTGGATGATCTTTTGTTATATATGATAAAAGAAAATCATTATTTATTAGTATTGAATGCTTCTAACCTTGATAAAGATCTAGCTTGGATAGCTTCTCATAATTCTTATGGTTGCAAGATTGATAATCAATCGGATAATTATTCGCTTTTAGCTGTTCAAGGGCCGAAATCCATAGCGCTTTTGCAACAGCTTACTATAGAAAATCTTTTTGAAATTAAATACTACCATTTTAAGATTGGTGCAATTGCAGGGATCGATAATGTAATTATATCACGTACAGGTTATACGGGTGAAATTGGTTTTGAATTGTACGTGAGGAATGATGGTGTAAAACAGTTATGGGATATGCTTTTTACTACTGACATTCCTTTGAAAACAATTGGATTAGCTGCTCGTGATACTTTGCGTTTGGAGAAAGGTTTCTGTCTTTACGGTAATGATATTAATGAAAATACTTCGCCAATAGAAGCTGGACTTAGTTGGATTACAAAATTCACTAAAGATTTCATTAATTCTAAAAATTTAAAAAGGCAAAAAGAGAAGGGAATTAGCCGAGAATTAGTGGGTTTGGAATTGATTGATAGAGGAATTGCTCGTAAAGATTACAAAATAGTAAATAAAGATGAGAAAGAAATAGGGGTGATAACTTCTGGAACTATGTCGCCAACACTTAAAAAAGCAATTGCAATGGCTTATATAAATAAGATCTATACTAATTTGGATACGGAAGTTTTTATACAAATCAGAAATAAGAAAATAAAAGCAAAAGTAGTAGCTTTACCATTTGTGAAATGAGAAAAAATTTAAGCATAAAGACTTCTCTGTCTCCAGTATATTTTGAGAAATATACCGATAATGAAAGTATTGTTGTAGTAATCGACATCTTGCGAGCTACATCCGTAATAAGTACGGCTTTCCATTATGGTGTGAAAGAAATAATTCCTGTACAAACATTAGATCAAGCACTTGATTTTAAAGGTAAGAAGAATTATATTGTTGCTGCCGAAAGAAATGCTATGCTAATTGAGGGTTTTGATTTTGGCAATTCTCCTTTTCATTACATGAACCAAGGTGTTCAAGATAAAACCCTAGTTTTTACCACTACAAATGGTACTAAGGCGTTGGATATGGCAAAAAATCATCAGACTGTAACTGCTTCTTTTGTTAATTTTGATGCGGTTGCCAATTATTTAATTGACCAACAAAAAAATGTCATATTTTTTTGTGCTGGATGGAAAGGATATTTTAATTTGGAGGATAGTATTTTTGCTGGCAAGTTAGGAGAAAGATTGCTGGAGAAAGGATTTTCTACTACTGATGACAGTACACTTTCTTCTGTTTATTTGTATCAAAAAAGTAATACAGATTTATTTTCTTTTTTGAGTAGTTCTTCTCACAGAAACCGATTAAAAACTCTTAATATGGAAGAGGATACTAAATTTTGTTTGCAACCAAATTTTCAATCGAATATTGTTCCTATTTTGAAGAATAAAAAACTTATTAAAGCATGAAACGATTCTTAGTTGTTTCACTATTTATTTTCGTGATTTTTCCAACAAAAGAGCTCAACTCTTGGGGATTTCATGGATACAAATTAGTAAATCGTTATGCTGTTTTTACTATGTCGGAGGAGTTAATAGGTTTTTTAAAAAATCATATTGATTATTTAACCGAACATAGTGTAGATGCAGATAAAAGGCGTTATACTGTAATAGAAGAAGCCCCTAGATATTATATTGATACGTATGGGCCAAATCCTTTTTTGGAGGAAATAATTATTGAACATAAGATTACAAAAGAAGATGCAAGAGGGGAGGGCATCAGCACTAATGAAAATAGCTCTTGTTGAAGCATTTTTTACGGGATCACATCAAAGGTGGGCTGAAGAATTACAAACTTATACCTCCCATCAAATCGATATTTTTTCATTAAAAGGAAATTATTGGAAATGGAGAATGCACGGAGGAGCAATTAGCTTAGCTAATCAGTTTCTAGAGAAATCAGAAGAATATGATCTCATTTTAGCTACTGACATGATGGATGTGGCACTTTTCAAATCTTTAATTAATACAAAATATAATAAAACGCCCATTGCTCTTTATTTTCATGAAAATCAGTTGTGTTACCCTTGGCCGGAAACCGATAGAGATCTACAAAAAAACAGAGATTCCCATTATGGATTTATTAATTTTTCTTCAGCACTTGTAGCTGATAAGGTTTTTTTTAACTCCCAATTTCATAAAGACGCTTTTCTGAATGCTTTGCCTAATTTCCTAAAAAGATTTCCAGATTACAATGAGTTAGATAGTATTAAAAAGATTAGAGAAAAATCAGAGGTTTTACATTTAGGAATGGATTTGAAGAGATTTGATAAATATAAATGCAAATTAAATTCAAAACCTTTAATACTTTGGAATCATAGATGGGAATACGACAAAAACCCAATAGATTTTTTTAAGGCATTTTACAGAATGCAGGCGAAAGATCTGGATTTTGAGCTAGTGATTTTAGGAGAAAACTTTAGGAAAATACCAGAAGAATTTGATATAGCAAAAGAAAAACTAAAAGATAAGATTGTCTTTATGGGTTATGCTAAAAATTTTAAGGATTATGCCACTTGGCTTTGGAAGGCTAATATCTTACCAGTTACTTCAAACCAAGATTTCTTTGGAGGAAGTGTAATAGAAGCTATTTATTGTAATTGTTACCCTGTCCTGCCAAATCGATTGGCTTACCCAGAGCATCTGCAAAATAATATAGAGAACTTTTACAATACTTTTGATGAACTTTGTAAAAGATTAGAAAATGTAATTTTAGATTTTAATAACTTAAAGAAACTAAACTCCTTTATTATAAAATATGATTGGGAAGAAATAATAGGGGAGTATGATGAAAGGTTCTTAGAAATAGGCAAATAACCCTATACTATATCTAAAGTTAATTCTCTTAATTTAATCACTCTATCACCTAAATCTATTTTATCCCATTTCGTAGTCCAATGATAAGAAATGCTTGGTTCTAATTCTAGAATATATCCTGTAAACCAATTATGACTCATAAAGTCAGAAAGATACCAACTAAATCCTAACTTTGCCTTTATAACTGATATATTATAGATGTAATTAAAATGTTGTTTGAACATTGTACTATCATCTTTCACTTAAACTCATCTTCTGATGTTCCAACTCCATAATTGTACGATCCTTCAATAAAAATAGCACCAATTTCATAGGGTTGTTCTCCTATTTCAATATAATATCTAGTAAAAGTTAGTTTCTGTACTTGTTGTTTTCTTTTTAAAAACAATGAATTTATGCATTCAACATTACAGGCATTACAAGCATTAGAGTGTTTTCTCCTTCATCTTGTCCGTCCAAAGGTAAAATAATTCCTGCTCGGTTAGGAGCACTCATTTCAATACAAATTTGCTTAGCTCCAATATTGCTTAACATCTCAATTACAAACTTGGAGTTAAAGCCAATTTCCATATCTTCTCCTTCATATTGGCAAGTTAGTCGCTCTTCAGCTTGGTTAGCAAAATCTAAATCTTCTGAGGTAATCAATAACTCACTTCCTTTAATTTTAAGTTTTATTTGGTGGGTGGTTTTGTTTGCAAAAATAGAAACTCTTTTGATAGAGGATAACAACTCAGCAGTATCAATACTTAATTTATTAGGGTTGTTTTTAGGGATAACTGCCTCATAGTTTGGATATTTTCCGTCTACTAAGCGGCAAATAATGGTAGTATCGTTAAAACTAAAAAGCGCATTGGTATCGTTATATTCCATTTTAATCTCCGAACCTTCTTCTAATGTATTTTTAAGAAGCGAAAGCGGTTTTCTTGGAATGATAAAAGAAGCAGTATTATCGGCAGTTAAATCTGTTCTACTATGACAAACTAATTTGTGAGCATCAGTAGCTACAAAAGAAATCTTCTCAGCAGAAAGCTCGCAAAGAACTCCTGACATAACAGGCCTCAATTCATCATTTCCTGCGGCAAAAAGAGTTTTGTTGATAGCTCTAAACAGAATGTCGGTTCCAAGATCTGCAGAAGAAGATGCTTCTAATGATGGGACTTTTGGAAATTCATTTGCATTTTGTCCTGCTAATTTATATTGTCCATTTTCTGATTGAATTTCTATGCCATAATTACTATTATCTATCAAGAAAGTAAGCGGCTGAGATGAGAAGGTTTTTAGAGTATCTAAAAGCAATCGTGCAGGGATAGCAATTCTCCCACTCTCTTTAGCATTAGCAGTTAGTTTTGTAATCATTGTAGTTTCCAAATCAGAAGCACAAAGGCTAATTTCTCCATCCTTTACATCAAATAAAAAATTATCTAAAATTGGCAAGGTATTATTAGTGGAGAGCACACCACCTAGTTTTTGTAATTCTTTTAATAAAGCTGAGCTTTCAACATTAAATTTCATTTTCTAATTTATTTTTATGCGAATATAAAATATTAGTTCTTATAGTAAAAATTATTTTTCTCTCAATTGCTCAATAGTAATCAACAGTTTATTAAAAACATAATTCTGAATTAGCATTACATCTTCAGAATTTAAGACTGCGTACATTCTTTCTACAGTATAGTTTCCTTCTGGAGTTCTCGGCTTACCTTCTTCTCTCATCTGATAAACTTCCAAAGAATCCACTTCACTTTGATGCTTAATAATTAAAGAATACAATTTTTTAGCAGTTTTTATTTTATCAGCAATCTTCTCTCCTTTAAAATTTTCACAATTAATGTTTTGGAAATTAGTTAAATAAGCCATAAGAATTCCTTGCTTTGCATTTATTATTTCTTTCTGATAATTTTTAAGTGTGAGATTTCCATTACTATTTTTAATAGTAAAAGAAGAACCTTTTTCAATTTGATTTATAACACTTACGGACTTTATTTCTTTGGGAATAAGATTAAAAATCGTTTTATCTCTCCAGGTATTAATATCTACTTTTTGTCCTTGCAAACCATATCTTGGACCCATAATTCCATTAAAACCTATAATATGCATAACATAAGGTTGTTCCTGATCTTTAAGTAACATATAAGTTCCAGTATGATCAGAAGTATTATCTCCAATGGTATAGGTTCTTGTAGGTCTACCTTCTTGATTCTGGTAAATTTCTATTTTTACGCCACTTGTAGCTAAACCCTTAATTACATTATTATAACTACTCTCCGATACAGGTCTTTGCATACTAATATTCTTGAT